>Ga0070697_100001664_pt1 | contig 16959 bp, 19 predicted proteins | sample KBSK1501metaG_FD_65475 | JGI IMG/M metagenome (GOLD analysis project Ga0070697, IMG submission 65475) | Corn, switchgrass and miscanthus rhizosphere microbial communities from Kellogg Biological Station, Michigan, USA - KBS K1-50-1 metaG | ecosystem: Host-associated > Plants > Roots >...
GCCATCAGTCGCCGCTGTAGCGCTCCTCTTTCCAGGGATCGCCATGGATGTGGTAGCCGAGCTGTTCCCAGAACCCCGGCTCGTTTTCCTCCATGAACCGAAGCCCGCGGATCCACTTGGCGCTCTTCCAGAAATAGAGATGCGGCACGACCAGTCGCGCCGGCCCGCCATGCACCGGCTCGAGCGGCTTGTCGTCGAACTGGTAGGCAACGAACGCTTGCCCCTTGGTCATTTCGTCGAGGGGAACATTGGTCGTGTAGCCGCCGTCGCTATAGGCCATCACGTACTTGCCGCTAGGTTCGATCTGGACCGCCTCGAGCAGGGTATCGACGCTGACGCCGAGCCACTTCATGTCGAGCTTGGTCCACTTGGTAACACAGCTGATGTCAACCGTGTAGGTCTGGGTTGGAAGCTTCGTAAACTCAGCCCAGGTCCAGGTCACAGGCTTGCGAACCAGCCCGTCGATGGTGAATGACCATTTGTCGAGCGCCGTGTGGGGCGTCGGCCCCGCCGACAGAACCGGCCAATCCGTAACGAGGTACTGCCCGGGTGGGAGGCGGTCCTCGACCTCCGCCGGACGCCGACGTCCGAGAAACCCACGAGAGATCAACCCAGCCATCGCGCTACCCTCCTTAGCCTTCGCTGCCTCCGACCTGACGTCCCTATTCATTGTCACCCTTCACGCGACCGAATGGGGCAACCTCGTACGCTGAACCGGTGAGCCGACGGTGGACGCGTCCTGAGTTGGCGGCGCGAATCGACCACACTCTGCTCGACGCCGCCGCGACGAACCACGAAATCTTGCTGGCCTGCGAGATCGCTCGACGCAATCACTGCGCCACCGTCTGTTTGAACTCGAACCGAATCGCCATGGCGAGCGAAGCGCTGCAGGGGAGTGACGTCGGGATCGCGGCGGTCGTGGGCTTTCCCTTCGGGGCATCACACGTCGATGCCAAGGCGCACGAGGCAGCGCTGGCCATAGCGGACGGCGCGACCGAGATCGATATGGTGATCGACATTGGGCGCCTGAAGGATGGCCAGCTCGGTCCGGTCCGGGCCGACATCGCCAGCGTCGTTGCCGCGGCTGCCTTCCACACGGTCAAAGTGATCCTGGAGTGCTCGCGGCTCACCGATGACGAGAAACGAACCGGCTGTGCGCTGGCGGTCGAAGCCGGCGCGGCTTTCATCAAAACATCGACTGGTTATCTCGGTCACGGCGCCACGCTCCATGATGTCGCCCTCATCCGGGCCGCGGTCGGGCCGACGCTTGGCATTAAGGCCAGCGGCGGCATCCTCTATTACGAGGATGCGGTTGCCATGCTCGAGGCGGGTGCGACGCGACTTGGGATGAGCCACACGCAGCAGGTGCTGGACTCGATACCAACCCTTGAGGCGTGAGCACTAGCCTTCCCGGTGGCGAGTGGGCAGACGCCCGGACGTATATGGTGCCATGGAGGAGCGCCGCGCGATCAGTGCGCTGATACGGATCGAGTCGAAGGAGGCGGGCCGATGACGCCGTGGACGAGCGACCAGCTCGACAAGGTCGAGAGAGCGGAAGAACTGCAGATCGCGTCAATCCGGCGTGACGGCACACTACGAAAACCGGTGACCATATGGGTCGTCCGACACGGCGACGACCTATACGTCCGATCCGTTAGAGGGCGCCCTGCTCATTGGTTCCGTGGCACCCAGGAGAGGCACGAGGGTCGGATCCGGGCCGGTGGTGTTCAGCAGGACGTCACATTCGTCGACGCCGGCCACGACATCGGCGACGAAGTCGATGCTGCTTACCGGGCCAAATACCGCCGATACGCCGGAAGCATCCTCAATAGCGTGCTGACTCCCGAGGCGCGCTCCACGACGATCAAATTAGTGCCGCGGTCCTAGTACTGACGCTCGATGCGGCTCGCGCCGCGGGTCTCGTCACCCGCGTCCTAAGAACAGGCTAAGCGCCGGGGCGGACCCAAAACGGCGTGTTTGCCCAGCTTCACATGGACGCGTCGAAGAACGAGTTGTACGCATATGGACCACGAACGCGCAAGCATCAGTACGCACGCGATCATGGATAAGGTTCGTGAGCTGGACCTGTTCCCCGCAGTCATCGCCGAAGGCCGATTCACGGCATCGAAGCGCCTCGCACGAGCCATGGAAATCGCCTACAAAGCCTTAAGCACACCCGAAAAGTTAGCCTGACTCCTTCTGCTCGGCAGTGCGCACCAGGGCGTGCGCGATCGCTTCGACCACCGACTCCTCCTGCTGACGGAGGTAGGTCCGCGCCTCCCGCTGCAGCCGCCTCGGCACCATCTCGTGCACGACCTGCTCCATTGCCCGTGCCCATTCGTCGGTGAGAATGTGCGTCAGCTCGTGGACGATAACGACGTCGCCGCGTTCGACGAGCACGTCCTGCCGAAACTGGAGCTCCGCTTCCAGGAAATTCGGGCTGATCTCGGCGTAGCCCTCGGCGCCCCGTAATTTGGGCTTGTACGTGCTCCGAATGGTCCAGGCGCCGAGACCCATTCGACGCACCCAGGCCGCGAGCCGCTCCTCGAACCACTCGGGTGGCTTGAGCTCCCGGCGACCCGGCGCCCGTTCGGGAGCCTTGGCCGGCGCGTCCGCGGCGGCGGCTTCAGGTGACCGGCGTTCCGGCTGGTCCACCCATCGAAGGGTACCGGACGAGAGCCCCAGCGTGGCGGCGATGGGAGGGAGGTTCCGGCGGACGCCTCAGCAGGGGAGGAGGCCATACGCTTGCTTCGCCCGAAGGATCCGGAGCGCCGCGTCATCCACCCGCTGCGTGAAGGTCGCGTCCGTGGCGACGCGCGCCCTGATCGCCTGCACCATGGCGTCGGCCGGGGCGGCCGTCTTCGAGATGATCATGTCGCCGCCGGCCGACAGGAAGTCGATGGCCCGGGTCGCTGGCGGGATGCTCGCCACCGCGGCCGTGGCGCCGAGGTCGTCGGAGATGATGACGCCACCGAAGCCGAACGAGTTGCGCAGCATCTGGGTGACGACCACCGGCGAGAAGGCCGCCAGGTGGTTGGGATCGATCCGCGTGTAGAGAGCCAGCGCCACCATCACGAAATCGGCACTGGCGGCGATTCCATCCTTAAAGGATTGGAGGTAGGGGTCGGATGCGGTCGTCGTCGTGTCGGTTGCGGTCGTGAAGTCGGTATTACCCGCCACGCGGCCGAGGCCTGGGAAGTGCTTGAGCGAGACCGCGATCCCCGACTGGTGCATACCGGTGAGGAAGGCGACCCCGTGACTGCCGACCGTCGCCGGGTCGTGCCCATACTCGCGCTGCAACGCGCCGATCGGCTGGTTCTGCGCATCGGTGCCGGGCGGAACCACGTCCATCACGGGAGCGAAGTTGAAATTGATTCCGGCCGCACGCAGCTCCTGGCCCCAGGTGGCGGCCTGGCCCTGCATGGCGACCGGGGTCAATGTGCCCTGGACGACCGCCGACGGAATACGGGAAAAGCCCGGTCCCTGCATTGCCTGGATCACGCCGCCTTCCTGGTTGGCGGCGACGAAGAACCGGACATTGGCGGTCGAGGCGCTGGAAACCTGGGCCTGGACCGCCGACGTCACCGCCTGGATGCCGGCGACTCCCGCGGTGCTGGTGGCGACAAACCAGACCGAGCCGATGTGATCGGTCTGGATCAAGTTGATCTCCGTTGACCCGAGGGCGTCGCCAGCAAGACCGAGGTTGACCAGCTGACCGATCCGCTGATCCGATGTCATGGCTGCCAGGACTCGATCCGCGCAGGCAGGCGTCGGGCTCGGGGTCAACGTCGGGGTCGGTGATGGCGGCGGTTTGGCGGTGGGCGAGCCGCAAGCCGAACTGACCGCCATCACCAATAGAAGGAGAGCGACCAGCCTGGCGCGATGCAGCCTGTCCGATGAGTTTTTCATGGCCTGGGTGTCTACCTAGATGGACATACGATGCCCATTCCAGAGGGCAGCGCCATCACCTTTGTCATCAACGGGCCCATCGCGCGCGCCGATCTGCCCGGTCTATACCAGCGCGTCTGCGGATTGCTGGCGGGCAGCGAGGCGGCGGTCGCCATTTGCGAGGTGCAACGTGTCAATGCAGACGCGATTACGGTCGACGCGCTCGCGCGGCTGCAGCTCGTGGCCCACCGCCACGGCTGTCAGGTCCGGCTGCGGGGCGCGTCGGATGAGCTCCGTGAGCTGATGGGTTTCATGGGGTTGGACGCCGTCCTGCCGGATTAAGGCTGGGCGTCGAGATGAGGCGGGAGGCCAAAAAGCGGAAACAGGGCCTGCGTGTCGAGGAAGAACGTGAACTCCTCGATCTGGTCGCTGCCAAGTTCGAGGACGAGCAGTGACCAGGGGTCGTAGCCACTGCCCGACACGCTCGGCTTGTACTGCCCGAACGCCACGCGACCATTCGCTCCCACGGTGGGCACGAGGCGCGAACCACGGCAGCCGATGCCCGGCCCGAACCACCAGGCGAGGATGTCCTCGCGGCCGCGCAGCCACAGGTCATACGGCGGCATCGACTGGCGAGCGTCCTCCTGGATCAGCGAGGTCAGCGCGCTGAGGTCGTAGCTTTCGAAGGCCCGGACGTAACGGGCGAGAAGCTCCTGGCGGGCCGCATCCATTGGTGGTGCCGGATCGTAGGCAGTGACACCGCTGGACTGCAGCGTCGCGCGCGCCCGCTGCAGCGCGCTGTTGACCGACGCCACGCTCATGCCGAGCAGCTCGGCGACCTCCTTCGCCTTCCAGCGCAACACCTCGCACAGGATCAGCGCCGCCCGCTGGCGGGGAGGAAGGTGCTGCAATGCGGCCACGAAGGCGAGACGGATGGTCTCGCGCGTCACCGCGAGCTCCGCCGGATCACCCTCCGTGGCAAGCAGGCTGTCGGGGATGGGCTGGATCCAGGTCGCCTCCGGCAGCGTGTTCAAGTTCGATTCCACCGGCTCACGCGCGGGGCCCAGGTCCATCGGCCGCGCCCGATGGTTTCGCCCTTCGAGCATGTCGAGGCATACGTTGGTCGCGATCCGGTAGAGCCACGAGCGCAACGCCGCCCGACCCTCGAAGCGCTCCAGTCCTTTCCACGCCCGGAGCAAGGTCTCCTGCACCGCATCCTCTGCCTCGAAGGGCGAGCCCAGCATGCGATAGCAGTAGCCGGTGAGCTCGGCACGGTGTTGCTCGAGCTCACTTTCAAGCTCGGTCGGCGCGACGGTGCGCGATGACGCCTGCACGCGGTTTATCCTACCGCGCCCCCACATCCGATCCAGGAATCTCTTCTCGGGACCGGCGTATAGACTGAGTCTCCGGAACGTGGTTAGCGTGTGCCCAGGTTGTGGCCTGCAGCGGCCGAGCCTCGGCCTGGAGGCGGATCGAAGGGCCAACGCATCGGGCGAGTGCCGTGCCCTGATGAACGAGCTGACGTATTACACGCTCGCCCATGGCAATCCCGTGTTCATCCACCAGCACGTGGTCGATGCCTACGGCGCTCAGCATCTGCGTCCGTCGACCTCCACGATCGGGGCGGCCTTCACCCTCGCCGGTCTCTACCTCGCCGTCGAACGAAAATTCACCGGCCGCCAGGTCCAGACGATGCACATGCTGATGGCCAAGGCGTCGAAGCAATGGCCCCGATTCGACCCACCCAGCGATCTGGGGCCGCTAACGGTGGGCGACGTCCTCGCGGTTGAGGGGGGACCGCTTCGTGACGAGGCCATCATGCGGTGGTGCGCCAGCGTCTGGACAGCTTGGTCCTCGGAGCACGAGCGCGTTCGAGCGATGGTCGACCGGTTTCTCCAGGGGTGACTCAGGCCGCTTTGGAGGGACGGTTCAGCAGTAGCCAGTACATGCCGAGCGCACGAGCCGACTCGGTGAACTGGTCGAAGTCAACCGGCTTGACGATGTAGCTGTTGACGCCGAGGCGATAGCTCTCAATCAGGTCACGTTCCTCATGGGACGACGTCAGCATGACGACCGGGATCGTCCTGGTGCGGTCGTCGGCCTTGATCCGGCGCAGGACCTCGATGCCGTCGATAAGGGGTAGTTTGATATCGAGCAGGATCACGTGGGGATGGTCGCTGATCCTCCGGTCCGCATAGCGGCCGCTACAAAACACATAGTCGAGCGCTTCCTGTCCATCCCGAACGACATGGATCTTGTTCGTGAGGTGATGCTTTGCGAACGCTCGAAGGGTCAGTTGCTCGTCATCGGGATTGTCCTCGACCATGAGGATGTCTACGCTGCTATCGGCTGCTGCCACTGTGCACCTCCCGGGCTCAACGTGAAATAGAACGACGCGCCTTGATTAACCTTTCCCTCGGCCCAGACCCGGCCGCCGTGGCGGCTCACGATGCGCTGGACGATCGCCAGTCCGACGCCGGTCCCTTCGTAGTCCTGGCTGCGGTGCAGCCGTTGGAATACCCGGAAAAGCTTGTCCGCATATTGCATATCGAAACCCGCCCCATTGTCCTTGACGAAGAAGACCGGGACCGGATCGCCGTCGCTTTTCGTCGCGCCAACTTCGATGCGCGTCATCTCGCGCTTTCGCGAGTATTTGATGGCATTGCTGAGCAGGTTGACGAATACCTGCTCGAGGAGCGCCGGATCGGAATCGCACTCAGGGAGATCGCCAACGACCAGCTCGACCTGGCGGCCGTCAATGGAGGGCGTAAGCTGGGCGAGGGCGCGATCGACGACGCCACGCGTGTGCACGCGCTGAACACGAAGCGCCTGACGGCTCAGTCGCGAGAAGGCGAGAAGATCGTCGATCAAGTGGCCCATATTGTCACCGTTCTCCTTGACCCGGTTCAGAAATCCGAGGCCCTCCGCCGGGAGACCGCTGCTGAACTCCTCGAGCAGGATGCTGGCATAACCGCTGATCGCTCGCAACGGCGCGCGGAGGTCGTGGGACACTGAATAGGAGAAAGCCTCGAGCTCCTTGTTCGCGGCTTCGAGTTGGCGGGTCCGCTCCGTGACCTCGGAGACCTTCGTTTCCAACTCGCCCACGAGCCGTACACGGTCGAGCCCGGTGCTGACCAGCGCCGCGTAATGCTGCAACCAGGCCTGTTCATCTGTTCCAAAGACGGGGGTGAAGGGGCCGCCGACCAGGATGATCGCCGCGTCGGCCTCGGCGAGTGGGGCGACGATCGCGGTCCGGGGCGGCCTTCCCCCGAGGGCAACCACATGACGGCCGCCAGCCGCCCTGATCTTTGCCTCGAGCCCGGCGGCCTCCTCCGCCGTCATCGCGCGTGTGGCAATGATCGTACCCGCCGAACGGAAGAAGCCGGCGTCGGCCCCGCTGAGGCGCACGGCCCAGTCGAGCGCGCGGGTGGCGAGGGTGGCGCGGTCCGACGCGAAGAGAAGGATGTCATGGGTCGCCTGGCGAAACTTGGTCTCCTCGCTCTCGCGCCACGCGCGTCGGAGCCAGACTGGTGGCACGAAGCCGGCGTAGAGGAAAGGAACGATCGCCAGGCCGGAGAGCGCGATGGCGATGCGAACGGCCGGATTGGGACCGAATGCGCTGGCGGAGATCGCCGCAAGCAGAATGGTGATGATCCCGATGTAGCCGAGACTGAGGGCCCGCATCCTGGCGCGCTGGACCGCCGTGCGGCGGCCGGCCGCGATCCAGAGCCGCACGCTCGGCTCGCCCACACAAGCGCTCCAGACGGCAACAAAGGCGAACAGCCCCACCAGTTGAAGCGCTTTTGGGGTGCTCGTCCCGCCCAGCGCGACGCTGATCTCGAGCACGGCGGTTGCGCCTACCACGGAAAGGACCAGCCGCCGGGTGCGCTTGGCGAGAGGGATGACGCTATCCCGAAAGAGCAGCAGGGCAAGGCCGGAGCCTAAGAAGATCGTGATGCCGAGCACGGCATTCACCCCTGCAAACCAGGCGCCAAGCAGCTTGCCGACCTGCCCTAGGATGGAAACTGCGCCCAGGCACCCGATGGCCAACGCCAGGTACATCCGGCTGGTCTCTTTCGTCGCGAGCCAGTCACGGATCGTCAGCGCGGCGATCACGCAAAACGCGACGGTGCTCGCGATACCTAGGACGTCGACGACAGTCCCGGTTGTCACGACAATAGAACTCAACCGGCGACAACTAATTGCCGGTCCGGCGTTGGAATTGATTGAGTCCATGAGTGGACGGCCCCTGCGTCTGCTGATTCTGGAGGACCGGCCGGAGGACGCAGACCTGGCGCTGCGCGAACTCCGACGCGCCGGCTTCGACCCCACATGGCGGCGAGTTGAGGACGAGGAGGGTTTCAAAGCCAGCCTCGACCCGGAGCTCGACCTGATCATCGCGGACTACCACCAGCCGCAGTTCGACGCGCTACGGGCTCTGAAGCTGATGCATGCGGCCGGGCTGGAGATCCCGTTCGTGCTGGTCTCGGGCGCCATCGGCGAAGACATGGCGGTCGCTGCGGTGCGGTTGGGCGCCGTTGACTATGTCCTCAAAGACCGGCTGGGGCGGCTCGGCACCGCCGTCGAGAACGCGCTCGAGCAGGCAAAGTTGCGGCGGCGCCAGCGAGAGGGGCAGAGGGCTCTGGAGCACCAGGCACTGCACGATGGCTTGACCGATCTCCCCAACCGGCTGATGTTCCGTCAGCAGATCGAGAAGGCGCTAGCCGAGCGGCGGGGCGTGGCGGTCCTGCTGCTCGACCTCGACAACTTCAGGGAGATCAACGACACCTTCGGACACAAGATCGGCGACGGCTTACTGGGCCAAATTGGTCCGCGTCTGCGACAGCAGCTCGACGCGGGCGACCTGATCGCCCGGCTCGGAGGCGATGAGTTTGGCATCTTGATTCGGGATGCCGACGCGGACCATGCCATGAAGGTCGCCGACGCCATCCTCCGCGTCGAGCGGCCGTTCCTGATCGAGGGCCATCCGCTCGAGGTGACCGCCAGTATCGGCATGACGGCGTTTCCGCAGCACGGGTCAACCGCCGAGACGCTGCTCCAGCGCGCCGATGTCGCGCTGTACGTGGCGAAGCGTTCCGGCAACAGCGCCGCGGTGTACCGTCCCGAGGACGACCCGTACGACCCGAATCGTGTGGTGCTGCAGGCCGACCTGCGACAGGCGATCGCGCGGCGGGACATCATCCTCTATTACCAGCCACAGGTCGCGATCGCCACCGGCGAGGTGACCGGGTTCGAGGCGCTGGCTCGCTGGCGTCACGCGCAGCGCGGCTGGATTCCCCCGGTCGAGTTCATCCCGGTGGCGGAGCGCATGGGGTTGATCAAGCCACTCACCGCCGGCCTGGTCGAGCTGGCCGCCCGGCAGCTGGTCGCCTGGCGTGGGTCCGGCATTTCGATTCCAGTTGCGGTCAACGTCTCGATGCGCAACCTGCTCGATCCGCGGTTTCCGAGTTCCCTCAAAGAGATCGTGGCCGCCAGCGACGCCGAGGCGCGGCGCCTGAAGCTGGAAATCACGGAAAGTGCCCTCATGACGGAGCCCGGGCGAGTGCTGGAGACCATGAATGAATTGCGCGCGCTGGGATTCGGCTTCTCGATCGACGACTTCGGCACCGGCTATTCCTCGCTCGCCTACCTGCAGCGGCTGCCGGTCGAGGAGATCAAGATCGACCGGTCGTTCGTCGGGGAGCTCTCAACCAACCCCGGGAGCGAGGCCATCGTTCGAGCGACCGTCGAGCTGGCCGGCGGCCTCGGGTTGGACGTCGTTGCCGAGGGAGTGGAGGATGCGTCCACCTGGCAGAGTCTGCGCCGCCTCGGTTGCGCTACCGCGCAAGGCTACTTCGTCAGCCGCCCGATGCCGGCGAGCGAGGTCGAAGGCTGGCTGTCGGAATGGTCGAAGCGGACCGCGCGGCCGCTCGCGGCTTAGCCTTCCCCCGCGGTATGCGGCACGGGCTTGTCCTCGATTGGCCCTTCCGCGGCGGCTTCGCTGATCTCCTCTGACAGCCGCGGAAGCGCCTCGGCATGGACCTCTCCGGACGGACTGGCGGAGAGGGGAGTGTCTTCGCCGCGTCGCGACCGATAGAGGGCACCGAGAAAGACATTTAGCAGCGCGGCCACCGGCACGCCGAAGAGCGCGCCGAGAATACCGCCCAGTTCGGCGCCGACCAGCAGCGCCGCCATGGCGACCAGCGGGTGGATGCGTGTGACGGAGCCCGTCACCCGTGGGCCGACGATGTACGCCTCGATCGCATGCCCGCCGACCGCCACAAGCAGGGCAAGCAGGCCGACGAACGGCCCTTTGAAGACGAGGGCAATGATGACGGCCAGGCCCATCCCGACTGGTGCGCCGATCAGCGGCAGGAACTCGAGGAAGAAGGTCAAAATGCCGAGGACGACTGCGTACGGGACTCCGATCAGGGTCATGGCGACGCCGGTGTAGGTGCCCATAAGTAGCGACATGGCGAGCTGGCCGCGCGCGTACTGGCCGATGGTGGTGCCAACGGCCACCAGGATGAAGTCGTAGACCTCCTCGCGGCCCGCAAACAGCTTGCGCATGCTGGCGATCAGCATCCGGCCCTCGACCAGCAAATAGATCGAGATCACGATCACCAGCAGGATGCTGATCAGCGTTCCCAGCGTCCCGGTCAGGATGCCGAGGACCGATCCAAGCAAGGCCGTGCTGATCGCGCCGGTCCCTGTCGGAAGGCTCAGCTTGAGCGGAATGCCTGTGCTGTCGATCGTGTCCTGCAGGTAGCGCACGAAGGCGAGGGCTCGCGATTCGAGCGCCGGCAATTGCTTGGCCTGGAAGATCAACGCCGGGGTGACCAGCACGATCAGCACCGCGATGATGCCGATGACCACCACGTACACGAGAAGCACTGCGAAGACCCGGCGGCCCTTGAAGATGGCGAGCCGCTCCATCATGTCGATCACCGGGGTGAGGAGCAGGGCGATGATGGCGGCGAAGACGAAGAGCAGGAAGACGTTGAACAGGTGGACGACCAGGTACTCGCTCTGGTGATAGAGCATCACGGCCGAGAGCGCGATCAGGAGGAAGACCAGGATCTGGACGGGTCGCTCGAGATGGCGCCAGCTCCTGATCAGGGATCCTCCCTTCTCGTGCTCGGCCATCAGGGCAAGTCTCTCAGGCTGTGGTCGCGCGACGAGAGCGAGAGGCCTTACGCCGTGCGGCTGGCGGCAGATACCGCTCGGCCCACTCGCCCAGCTTGAGGAGGCCAGGACCCATCGCGCGGCCGCTCTCGGTCAGCTGGTAAATGACGCCGATGGGTGGGCCATCGACCACGGTTCGATCGATCAAGCCGGCTCGGGACAGCTCGTCGAGGCGGTCGGACAGCATCCGCTCGCTGATCCCCGGAATCGTCCGGGCCAGGACGGCAAAGCGCGCCGGACCTTCGAGCAGCACCCCCAGGATGACGCCGGACCAGCGCTTCCCCAAAAGGGTGAAGGCTCGCGTCAGACGCTCGTCACAGTGCCGAACCTGCTCCCCCCGGCTGCGGTTCACGCCGCCCAGTGTAGCGCCGCTCGCCAACCTTCCTAGGAACTTGCAAAAAGTAAGTTCACACTGATACGTTGGTCGGACAGACCGACTCATAAGGAGGTGCCCAGTGGGTACATGGAAGTTCGATCCGATGCATCTGCAAGTCGAGTTCTCTGCCAAGCACCTGGGAATGATGACGGTTCGTGGTCACTTCAGCGAGGTGACGGCAACCGGTGATCTGTATCCCGACCAACCCGAACGCTCGAAGGTCGACGTCACCATCAACACCGCGAGCATCCGGACCCACAATGAACAGCGCGACAACGACTTGCGGGGGTCCTACTTCCTGGAGGTCGAGAAGTACCCAACCATCAGCTTCAAGAGCACCAGGATCGAGACCAAAGGCAGGGACAAGGACGCAGGGCCGCTCGACGGGACCATGACCGGCGACCTTACCATCAAGGGCGTGACTAAGCCGGTGACCCTCAACGTGGCCAAATACGGCGAATTCAACGATCCAGGGATGGGTCATCGAATTGCCTACGCCGCGGAGACCAAGATCAATCGCCAGGATTACAACATGAAGTTCGACGCGATGCTGGATGGCAAATTCGTGGTGAGTCACGAAATCCAGATCAATATCGAGGGCGAGCTTCTCGAGGCGAAGGAACCGGCGACGGTCGGCAGCCCCGCCAAAGGTAAGGAGGACCAGGCAGCCCCTTAGGGGATGGCAGACACCCGCGCGCCCTCGATCATGTCGGTATGAAGCCGGCCGAGGGCGTCGTCACGCGACCAAGCGCTTACGGATTTGCGGAGACGCTGGCTCGGTTCGACAGCGCCCTGGAACGACGGCAGCTCGAGATCTTCGCTCGGTTCGATCACAGTGGCGCAGCCAGGCGGGTCGGCCTGCCCATGCCCGACACGCAGGTGGTGGTCTTTGGGAATCCGAAGAGCGGCACGCCGTTGATGCTGTCCTCGCCGTTGGTCGCCCTCGACCTGCCGCTCCGGGTGCTGGTCTCGGTTGACGGGGGGCAGACGGTCGTGAGTTACATCGCTCCCTCGTATCTGGCCGAGCGATACGGGATCCCTCCGGACCTAGTCAAAAACATCGCCGGCATCGAGAAGATTGTCGAGGAGGTCGTCACTTAAGTCCAGTCTGGATTGAGGTCGGGCGCCGGCAACCCCGAACTGCGCTCAGAGGTGAGCGGCGATCAGCCAACGATTGATGGGCGATACCGATAGGAGCGCGCTCACACCACCGCTTGAGTCGGGCGAGGATTAAATCGACCCGAACGGCGCCGTAGTCAGGGTATCATTCGCGAGTCCGAGGCCGCAATTGGCGGAGTCGGCCCAGTGATCGCGGAGATCCGTGCACCCAGCGCTGTCGAAGAAGAGCACACAGCACGAACCTGGTCCCTGTGCTGATGGGTAAAGGATTCCGAGGACGGGCTCGCCATTGGACGTTCGGTACTCATCACGAAAAAACTCGGTAACGAGTTGAGTGGGCAAATACTCGGTCGCGTTCCCGGGTTTGACGGGCTTCTTGATGGCTTCGCCGAAGGATTTGAAAAATCGAATCGCAGGTCGCAGTTCTCGCCTTTCACGGTCGTAAATGCTCGGGACTTGCGGCAGCCTAGTTAGATCGATAATCCGGAGGTTTCTTGCCGTTTCAAACCGGCCAACGGTGACATATGGTTTGCTCTCACGTGCCTCTGCTATTGCTGTCGACCGTTCGACAGAGCCGTAGAACATTGATACCCCTGCGCGACTCATCCTGTTTGACATGGCGGACCCGGCTGGTGCCGACCCGAGTTCGGCTGCAGTAGTGACGGAGTCGCTGAGGTTGTGGCGACGGGCCCTCCAAAAGTGGGAGCCTGCTGGAAGTATTGGATCGATCGAGACCGCCTTGGCGAGCTTACCGATTTCCTGGAGGATGTTTTGCGGCGCAATCTCCCCGGGTTCGAGGTCGTCTTGCGTTGGCCACACGATCCTCTCGCCCGTCTGCTGGGCAATAATCAATTGGCTAAATTTGCTCCATCCCAGAATGAGTGCCTCGTGCCGCCGCAAGGCGATGAAGTTGCGTTTTACCCATTGGCGATCTAAGCCGATACTTCCCACGACATCGGCTTCGATCGCCTCGTACGCCGGCGTGTCCTCGTTTGCAAAGGTCTCCTCGTTTCTTATCAGGTCGTCCGTGGACATCGGAGTGACGAGCTGCCAGCCGCCCTCCGCGCTGTCCCACGGGAGTTCATTTCCGGGATCGGTCCATTCGAATTCGAGGCTCTCTTCGATTAGTTCGGTCACCTCCCCAATGTCTGCGGCTATGGGTGTATCTGCGCGGCGCCCGCAGTAGCCGCAGCGGCAGTCGATGGCATTCTCGGCGATAAACTGGCGCAGGGCTTCATCCCGAAAGCAATTCGCGCAGGCGTACGGGTGGGTAATCATGCAATGGTCGGGAGTTGGTACCGCCATCTGAGTCCTCGGCGGCATCGTGGACCGATCACTTGGAGTGCTTCTCCCGATCCCTACGAAGGCGACGGTAGCTTTCCACGACTAGAGAAACGGCTCGTCCGACCTCTATCGTCCTTGTTGCGTGTCCGTGCCGTGACAAGGCTCCTATCTCTTCGTTGGAGTCGGCCCAGTCCGCCTGCTCAAGCTGCTGATCCCAAACGATCACAACCTGAGGGTTCCAACTACGCCGACGGAAGCCCGCCCGCAGCTGATCGAGTGCCCTTCGCGCCCTATCGATGTCTTTGACAGCGTCCATCAACTTATTGGCAAGCGTTAGCTCAACCGCATCCTCCTCGGTACAGCCTTCCTTTCCGATGCGCCTGCACAGCCCCTTGCTAACCCACTGGTTGTGGCGGGGCTGCAGGATGCCAACCCGCTGGCAGAGATCCGCGGCCAAGATTTGACTAGATTTTTCTTTCGCCATGCCTTAAATTCTTAACCATATGCGAAAGTTGCCTTCGCGGGAGGGCCTAGTTAGCATCGGCTACGGGGGCCGCCGGCCGTCGGACCTGGTCCAGCTTCTGCTCGACCAAGGCGTACATGTGCTCGTCGACGTTCGGTTGTCACCCCGGACAAGGATTCCGGGATTTTCCGGGGCCGCATTGGCCAAGACATTGCCTGCGGTAGGAATCGAATACCGGCATGAACCACAGCTCGGGAATCCGGTCGAAAACCAAGAGCCACTTCGCAGCGGTAGCCCTGCCGCCCGATCAATCTTTCAGAAAGTGCTTGACTCGGAGGGCAGGAGCGCCCTCCATTCGCTAACCAGAGCGGCAGTGAGTCACCGCGTCGCGGTGCTATGCGCGGAACGGGACTCGAATAGATGCCACCGCCAAGTAATTGTTGAGTCGGTTAGGGAACTGAATCCCACGGTGTCCATTACGACCCTAATTTGAGTGTGAGTTGGTCACACGAACGCCTGGGCGGCCAGAAGATTCCCAAAACAAGAAAGTTCTTGGGGTGAGCGCGCATATTGCCGACGAAGAGTAGGGTGTCCCTGTCGGGGCCGCATAACTCCTGGAGCCACTTCTCTCTGATCCTTTCCGCGCGGCGAGGAGGTGAGTATGCGGTCCATCGTTGATATGCTCTGCCGATCTCCCAGTCAACTATTGACTGTGTGTGGCCCGGGCAGTCGATGGGCTGACAACGATAGCGGAGTTTGAAGGTGTACGGAATCTTCTCAAGTTTCGATTTGGGCTCGACGAAAATGTTCATTTGATCGAGGATCGATTGCTGTTTGCGCTCCCATTCCTCTGACTCAGGCTCTGTGACAAGGTCAAGCACTCGTCCAGGTCGAATTACGGCGAGGGAGGTCCCGTCAATCGCGTGCCGAGCTTGAACCTCGCACATTGATTCAGCAAGCAATGGTTCGACTAGCGCCCGCCTCGCGGCCCACTCGTTCTTTGTGGAAAGTCGTCGCCCCAACTTGATGGTGTCGATGTCAGGAGTCCACGTCTCTGGCCGGCCGTCATGGCCTGGTTTTGATAACAGGGTTATCTCCTGGTATTTGGTAAATCGGCGATAAATCGGTAGGCTGCGAAATTGGATCGGCCAGAGACGTGCCCACCGAGGCGTCGGTGTGTCCGTGCGTATTCCTGCGACGCAAACTGCCTCGCCGTGCCGTTGGCTAATGGCCGGGTAGGCCTTGACGGTGACCACAAGGCCGATTTCCCGGTAACCACCCGCCAGCTCAAGTCCTGATTGTGTGAGGAGCGACGCGGATCGCTGCTCATCTTCTTGGTGGCCTTCCCAGACTTTCATCACTTTGCGCGATCGGTCAATATCTTCAGGAAATGCTCCGCCTGGGCCAGAAGCTGGTCGAACGTCATGACGGTGATGCCGTGCAAGCGCGAGTTCAACCCGTGAAGCGCCTTCAAGGTTGTCTGGGGCCAATCGCCTGAGCGGCCAATAACGATAGTCGCCCTGGGGTGGTACGCAACGACTTGAGGATGATCATGTAACCCTGAGTGCAACTGCTCCGAGGCCATGTCCAAGTAGCGATGGACTTGCCCAATGGCCTTGGAGGTTTCTGGACTGAAGTAGTAGTTGCGGTGCTGAGCGTCAAACAATAGAACATTCATGTCCGGTCGCTTCAGTTCGACAACGTCCCGGTAACCGGACAAGAGGCTCGGAAGTAACAGGTCAACGGTATCGCCTACGGCGATGTGCCTAACCGAGTCAGCTTCAACATGTGCGATACCAAAGGCCCAGCTATGCCGGCGACACCATTCCTGGTACAAAGCTTCGTCACTCAACTTCTGCTCGAGGTGCGATCGCAGTTCGTCAATGGCGCGGCGGACTTCTTGTAGGCGTAGCGCGGCTCGCAAGGCGTCGGCCAAAGTGTCGTCAAGGACATGGGTCGAAATGTGCTTCGCGATGTCGGGGCGGCTTAGCACGCGAAGTAGCGATCCGGCAGCCGCTGCCGGCTCCATGTCTCCAATTTCCGCTGTGTTTTCTGGACTCTTGATTAGGATGTAGCGGCCACCGGACGGCCGTGCCGCGACAAGTTGATGAACTTTCACTCCCTCCACCAAAAGCTCAAGAGACGTGGAATCAAGGGTGACGGACTTCTCTTCGGTCAACTGCTCTGCACCCGTGGACCCACGCTTCAGCCTGTACGTCATGATCTTGACCGCGAGTTCCGTGGGTGCCGATTTGTGAGGGATATAAAACGGCACCATATCGACTCTAGTTGTGGAACTCCGATGCAGCGTGACGCGACGAGAATAATCGAGCCGACCGCTACTGGCTTGTTCTCGAACAACCCCTGTTACGTCAGAGTTCGGGTCCACTATTTGACTGATCCAGATTTCTTAGATTGCGGGCCTATTTTTCTTTCCTTTGCGAGATTAAATGGTAAGGCCCACGCTGCTGAGCGCAGGCCGGGCTAGCTGACGCTGACGACGGTTGCCTGCCGCTCCCCTCCAGGGGTTTTGAAGATGACGGTGTCGCCGGCCCGGTGATCCAGCAGCGCGCTACCCAAAGGAGATGCGGTCGACATCATGCCTCGGGCCATGTTCCCTTCGGACGGGCCAACGATCTGGTAG
>Ga0070697_100001665_pt1 | contig 16954 bp, 17 predicted proteins | sample KBSK1501metaG_FD_65475 | JGI IMG/M metagenome (GOLD analysis project Ga0070697, IMG submission 65475) | Corn, switchgrass and miscanthus rhizosphere microbial communities from Kellogg Biological Station, Michigan, USA - KBS K1-50-1 metaG | ecosystem: Host-associated > Plants > Roots >...
ATGAAGAACAGCACGTAGTAGGTTACCAGGCCCTTCAGGGTGAGAACTTCCGCGGTGAAGAAGTCTGTGCCGACCAGCACATCCATGTGGGCGCGAATGAAGTCTCGCCAGCGCGTAGTCTGCTTGCGTTGAGGCGCCGGCGAGATTCCGTGGCGACGCAGAATGTTGCCCACCGTCCGGTCTGACAGGTGGTGACCCACGTTGGCGAGGGCTCCGACTATGCGATCGTAGCCCCAGGTCGGATTCTCTTGTGCCATTTGCACCACCAAGTTTTCCACGGCTTCATCCACCCGCGGCCGACCGACCGAGTGCCGGAAGCGCGAGCCGTCGAACTTGCGGGCCACCAGCTTGCGGAACCAGGCGAGAATGGTGTCGGGCTTAGCGGCGACCGCGACCTCCGCCAGAGCTTTGCGCCCGAGACGGTGGGCGATCTCGGCCAGCGTGGCTTTCTCGCCCTCCGAGAGGCACAGCCGGCCTTTGATCTGCGCGCGCAAGACGCGGTTCTCGACCGCCAGGTACTCGTTGCGTAAAAGCAATTCCTGATCGACAGTTCCAGTGATATACGCCAGCAGACGCGGCCAATCCATTCCGATGCTCGCCCTCCTTTATTTAGGGCAACAAAACGCAAGGATGGCTGGATTTTATGCCGCTTCGACTTGTGGAAGCGAAATTCTACGACCGCCGCAACAGGCGTGGAAGTCACGTCTTTTCAGCTCATTCGAGTTTTTTCACTGTACGGGAAAAGAGCATTAGTGACAGCGCGGTCCCCATCCACACCTTTTCTGGCCTCAGAAACATACGCGCCTAGCAGGTCTGATTCGAAGAGAACCCAATCTGCCCAGTGCGTCTCGAAAAGCCTTAAAAGCTCGCGTCCACAGTGGAATGTGACTTGTCCATGTAGCTCTCGCACTTTCCTTCGAATCGAACTTAGCGCCTGTTGTGAACACTCCCAGGGGGTAAATACGTAGACGTGCTCAACGTACTCATTTGACGTCTTTCTGTTTACGTAAGGCGTATCCAGCGCTTGCTCAACCTGAAGGAGCACTGTTCTGGCACCGCTATTTGAATCCACACTGCCGCTGATCTTCGAATTCTTGACGACAGCTGCACACAACATGCGCTCGCCGAGCGGTCCCGTTGCATAGAAAACTATGTCTTTGCCATGCTCTTCTGACCCGTGGATTTCTTGCACATCCGTCATACCGGGCAGCTTGCTGAGGAGAGTGACGAGATTCGCCCTAAGCTGCTTCTCGGAACTGAATGCTTTTGCAAAACGGCTCAAATCGATCATACTGCCCTTTTCATTGTAGACAGCATTGTCCGCTCCCTGCAGACCTCTTGTTTCAGCGAACCCACCCGGGGGGCAGCTATGCCAGCCGAACCTATTCGAGGTTAGTCGGCATGCTGTAAACAAGAGGCGGGGGCTCTAAGTTGTTCGAGACGGACGTCGCCTTGTTTAGATCCAGATCCATCTTAATGCGGTTCACCCCAATACTTAGTTTCACAAGACGGATTCGCATTTTTAGGGTCTCCAGAATGCTCTGGAACCTCATATCCACGTCAAGGTGTGCATTCGGGTGAATGAACACCTGAGCTCCGGCCAAATCCGAGATCGATACCACGTTATCCGTGTGGGCAAGCTCTTCCACTGGAATGTCTTCCGCAACGAGCCTGATTGTCGATCTTCCATTGGGATATTCGAAGTGTATGGCCTTCGGGTTTAATGAGCGGGAGGTTTCAAAGGACCAGTCCGGTGGTGTCGGACTCAGCGGCGGGACGGCGTAGGTTTGTGGATCGATCGGTTTCGTGTAGACAGTTAAAATGATCATCTGTCGCATGACGAGCATGTACGCGAGAGCCTCATCCCCGGTCTTCTTTGGGAGGAGGGGGGACTCGGGGCTGAGGTTGAAGTCAATCGGCCGCAAAAAACCCTCTTTGTCCGGATCTCCATGTTTTAGAGAGATTCCAAGATCCTTTGTCAACTCCAGGCTTTTCGCAACAGCGGGACCATCGTTGTCTGAAACCTTGGCAATCGCGTAACGACCTTGGGCACGCTTGATCCCATCATCAAGTCGAGCAAGATAGGTCTTGAGACTAGGATCATCCAAAGGAATGTCCATCTCGAATGAGAGCGAAACGTCTCGGATTGGGTTCAGGGTTCGTGCAATCTGCCGGATCACCTCAGGATGGTCAGATGATTTGAGCCAGGTGCGGTAACCTTCAAGCCCGAATCCGAGAAGAATGATCAAAACTGCGACGATGAACCCATACTTAAGTAACAAACGAAGAATGATTGCCCCCGACTTCTCGCCTATTGGCCGCAAGATTCGAGCGCCAAGAAGTGCTTTCAAGACGCCGTAAAACAACATTACGGTGAAGCCGCAAAGAACAAGAGGGTGGGTCAGGAAAGGAGCTATTCTTGCGAAACCAGCGTCAACTTGCTGTGAGTAAAGCAACATCTTGGACAGGCTCGACCGGCCCAGGATAACACACGGCCACAGGCGGCTTCAGTCGGCTTGAGAGTCCACCAATGGCCATCAATCCGCCATCAAAACTAGGCCCTTTCAGGGGCTGTTTTCGAGTCTACCAAATGCGGAAAAGCCAGATAGGGAAAGGGTGTTAGGTTATTGACCTCAAAATTGACACGGTAGAGGTCAAGCTTGAATAGAACAGAAAACGAAAAACCAGGGGTTCTGCCAGGGGTTCAAACGTCATCGAAAACTTGGGTCCATCTTGGGACCAGATAGCGCCGAACACCCCCTAAAACCGTGGTACAAGACGCAGAACCGAGCTAAGCGATTCAACAGGTTAGACCACCGGAACTGGTTCGTGACCAGGTGCTCTAGTATTTAGTGCTGCAGGTAAGCGGGTGGTTGCTGTTTCTGCGAGTATGTATCCTACCCTTCGCGACCAGAGCGGCACGAATCTGCCGGTTGTCACTCCCGAGAGGGGCAACATGTGTGATCACCCATATCACACCGCCAGCCTCCAGTACGGAATCTCGCTCTTTGCGAAGTACCGGAATGCGTCAGGACCGTGATCGTGCACCTTCAACGGTTTTTCTTCGCCGCGCTGTGCCGCCTTCGAATCCCATGCGTAAGTTTGCATCTCCTGGACTGTCCTTTGTACCTTCTGCCGGCAAAACCGCACCAAGCGCTGATTCAGCACCATGGAAGCGATTCGAATACCTTCGTTCACGTCGTTGTCTGCATCCACATGCCAGATGCCCCGCTTCATCATCTCGGTCTTGAACGATGCTGCAGAAGGATCGATGATCACCTTGGCGTTATTTAGCGGCCCGATGAACTTGGCCAGATCATCGGCATACTCAGCGTCGGTCTTCTGCCGCATCTTGACTGCTGAATCCCAGTAGTACTCGCGAGCGACCCAAAAATTCTTGCCATCGTCGTAGATGTCGAGGAAAACCATCGGATTTGTGGTCCCATAATCTATAGGGATAATGCGTTGTCGATGGCCACCCGGCGTCCGAAGGCCAGGCGGTTCATCGTCCAAATTGTAAAGAAGATCCTCGGACCATGAATCCTTATAGATGGCGCCTTCAGCAACAACCCACAAGCCCTCGATAAACCGTTTGTAAAAGAATCCGGTGTAGAGCCGTTTCTGCGACTCGACAAATTCTGTTGTTAGGTTCGGGTTGTCAGCCATGGTGAAGTGCTGCGACCATAGGATCTTCCTAGATCTCAGTTCCGGGTTGTCGAGATATCCGGCCTTAAGCCAGTGGTAGGGGCTGTCCGGGTTCGTCGTAGCGTAGAGGCGTGCCCCCTCAGGCGACATGCGGCTGAGCAGCATCTGAAAGAAGCTCTGCGGCATAAGGCTAACCTCGTCACAGAGCGCAACGCCTACCGTTAATCCACGGATATACTTCTCAGAACCCTCATCTTTGGCTCCGATGACCAGCCATTCAGCATTGCAAAGCCTGAGCTGCCCGGTATTGCGGTTGTAGCTATAGTTCCGTGGTCCGACGATGTTGAATAGGTCGGCGAGAACGTTGTTGTGGACGCTCTGCTTGGAGACTCCGGTGATGACCTTGCGGCCGGCAACGTTGTAACCACAGCAATAGAGTGCCTTGGGATGGAGGCACCAGGTTTTGCCGCTGCGAACCGCCCCCTCGAGGATATTAATCGGCCAGTCTTGCTCGGGTGGCCGCATGGCAAAGCGTTCAGCTCGGAGACCAAAGTTGAACCTGTGCATCACGATCCTTGATTTGCCGTATTAGGTGGCGATGTCGCTATTGTCAGTTTGAACCGTCATCATCGGTCGCTTGTTCTCGTTTTCTGTCGGCGGCGACATGACGGGCATTTTTCTCGCGAAACTCCTGCAACAATTCAGGAAGCTTGTTGTCTTGGTTGCTTTCAGCCGGTTTAAGAACATCCAATACTATGGCTGTGGATTTGGGGTCTCCGCTCGCTGCCTTGTTGACATGTTGTTTGACGATCGCTTCCAGCTTAGTGATTCTCTGCCTCTTGCTTCCGACATTCACGATGAGAGAGCTACGTAGCTCCTTCAGGATGACGTCCACCACATTTTTATCTTTCTTCGGGCGGCCCTTCGTATTGCCGGACTGGCCTGGTTTGAATTGCGTGTGCTGTGGTGGTTTCTTATATCCGACCGAATAGTCCGAACCATTCCTCTTTGCCATGCGCCTCCGAAGTGTCGCTAGCAAGTTCATCAAATCGTTTTCCATTGTTCACGCGAATAGCATGGTCGCCCGTGTAGCATTGCCATCGCTTGATCGCTGTATCGATGTAAACTGGGTCGAGCTCAATGCCATAGCAGCAGCGTCCGGTCCGCTCCGCTGCAAGGAGTGTGGACCCAGAGCCCAAGAACCCATCCAGCACCAGGTCCCCGCGAGCCGAGCAGTCGAGCAAGGCATCGGCAATCAGAGCAACGGGTTTCACCGTCGGGTGCAAGGCCAGGAGATTGCCTTCATCACTTTGTTTGGAGAGGGTATTTATGCTTGGATATTCCCAGACATTGGTGCGATTGCGACCGAATCGCCCAAGTTGGATGTTATTTCGGTGCTGTCCCTTGCCATTTCTGAAAACGAAAACAAGCTCGTGGCGTGAGCGGTAGAACGACCCCATCCCCCCGCCGTTCTTGACCCACACGCATAGATTCAGGACGGAATCGTAGACCTGTTTACCGGCAGTAAGGAGTTCACCCATGTGCCGCCAGTCCATGCAAATGAAATGGACTGAATCAGTTTTGCTGAACCGCGCCAGCAGATGCAGGGCGGCGGTCAGGAAAGAAAGAAACTCGAATTCGCTCATCTCGCCAGACGCCATCTGAAATTCGCGATGTCGAACCGCTCCGTTGCCAGAAGCATGCCCATTGATTGCGACGTTGTATGGCGGGTCAGTAAAGACAATGGCGGCACGTCGTTTGGTCATGAGTGTCGAATAAGATTCCTGCTGAACCGAGCTTCCACACAGAATTCGGTGTCTGCCTAATTGCCACAAATCACCCGGGTGGGTGATTGGCTGTGTGCTGTCAGATACCTCGAAGACATCATCGGGATCCGGCTTATCGCTGCTCGGAGTAGACAAGATTAGGTCAATCTCAGGAATCTCGAAGCCCGTGATCGTCACCTCGAAATCGTCCTCGATACTGATGAGGTGCTGTAGTTCTATGGCAAGGATGGATTTATCCCAGCCGGCTTTCTCGGCGAGACGATTGTCGGCCAGCACATAGGCTCGAACCTGATCGGGAGTCAGGTTTTCCAGCCGGATTGTGGGCACCTTGGAGATACCCAGCAGCTTCGCAGCTGCCACACGGCCATGACCGGCAACGATGGTGTTGTCCTTGTCAACCAGGACCGGATTCGTGAATCCGAAGGTCTTCATGCTACTGGCGATCTGACGGACTTGGTGTTTGGAATGGGTTCGTGCGTTTCGGGCATTTGCCTTTAGATTCCCGATCGGCTGCATCAAAACGAACAGCTCCGAACTCTTAGTTTTCAAAACAATCCTTTCTTGTGGCAGCGGGATGAACACGTCTCGCCCTGGCTGCCTTTTCGCACGAGTCACCGCTTGGCCTTTTCCATCAATTTGACGATTGCAAGTGTAAGAGAAACGTGCTCTACTGTCCATGATGACAATTGTAGAGCAGATTCATCCCGGTTTTTACTGGGCGGAGCCGTTACGAGCCGGTGCCAAACTGGACGTAAAACGGGTCGGCAAGGACCTGCATATCACTGGACTGTTTCCACGTTATGAAGTGCGGGACCACCCATCGGATCTGATAAGGCAGCATGAAATAGCTCGACAAAATCGCCGCAGCCAGAGAACCGGCAAGGATTCGCCGCACATCCTTTTCGCAAACGCCAACAGCGATGAGAAGCTCATTGAATTCGTTGGCAGATTCGGGCCGGTGGTCGCCAGGTCAGCGGATGTAATGCCCGAGTCCACTCTTCACCTTATCAACCTGCCAGGGAAACCCTTGCCACCAGGTCCCGATCGGCCACTTTTGACCGCCAAACAAGATATGCAAGAACTGAGAAATGAGCGCCTAATCTACAGTTCTGCATTCGCGCTGATCATGGAATTAGCTCGATCTGAGTTTAATTATTTGTCGGCTCAACGCCTCATCGGAGAGATCGCCAGCCACATTCGCGACTGGCCGCGGCAGTGGAAGCGGGAACGATTACAAAGCAGGCGAGAACCGTTTTGGAGGCTCACTGCAGACTCGCTCCAACGAATTCAACAGTTGAGTTCCAGTCGGCCAGATACGTTCCTACCTCCGATTCTCGACGCTCGCATAGTGATGTGCGAACTGCTGAACGTCTTTCGCGCAACCGCTTTTCCCAACCCACTCGAAATGCACTCAAGTATCAAACACGGAATTCGGCCGCTACTCTATTCAATTCTCAGGCGTGAATTCCTCCATCCCCACGATGTGGGCGTCTGTGCAAACACTCAGTGCCGGGAGTTCTTTGAGGTTGAACGTGCGGACCAGCAATTCTGTACCCCTGAGTGTTCTCTTCGTCAGCGTCAGCGGGAATACTGGAGGAAAACTGGCAAGAAACGCCGGAAAAAGCGCTTAAAACTTAAAACGAAGCATAATTAAGATCACTTCCACGGTTCTGTATTAGATCATCATCGCCTCTATTCGCAACGGACTTGACTTCGTGGACAGCTAGAGCGGGAATGTTGCTGAAGATGAGGGTGTTATGTCCAACCCGCTGTCAGCACGATTGTCTGAAATCCAGGTCGCGAATAAGGCGGAACTCCGTACGCTTTGGCGACAAAGTTTTCCCGAGAGTTCTCTACCCAACCTGAACAGGAATCTGATGGCTGCTGTGCTCGCCCACAGAGCACAAGAAGAGGCTTTCGGGCCCCTGTCCTCGGACCTGACGGCGCGTCTTCGTCGTTTGGCGAGAACGATCGAAGTTAACCCTGACGCTTCGGTTCCGCTGAGTTCGACGATGAAGCCCGGCACGCGCCTGGTGCGCCGCTGGAAGGGCCGCAACCATCTGGTTACCGTGGAACCAAACGGATTCGAGTATTGTGGAACTCGGTATGACAGCCTGTCACAGATCGCTCGGCTGATTACGGGAACCCGCTGGTCGGGTCCACTATTCTTCGGTCTCCGCACTAAGCCTGAGTTACAGGTGCAGCATGGGGAATGAAGGGAAAGTTCTTCGAGCGGCAATCTACTGTCGCAAGTCGTCAGAAGAGGGTCTCGAGCAGTCCTTCAACAGCCTTCACGCACAACGGGAAGCTTGTGAGGCTTTCATCACCAGCCAGCGCCAGGAGGGCTGGCGTGTGCTTCCGTCGCAGTACGATGATGGGGGTTACTCCGGCGGAAGTATGGACCGCCCGGCGCTCCAGCAACTGCTTCGCGACGTGAAAGATGGAAAAATCAACATCATCGTCGTCTACAAGGTGGATCGTCTAACCCGCAACTTGGCGGATTTTGCCAAGATCATCGAGATTCTCGACGCGCATGGAGTGTCCTTTGTCTCGGTGACTCAACAATTCAACACCACCACGTCCATGGGGCGGCTCACGCTGAACGTATTACTCTCGTTTGCACAGTTCGAAAGAGAGGTTACGGGCGAGCGCATCCGCGACAAGATCGCGGCCTCGAAAAAGAAGGGCATGTGGATGGGAGGCTTTCCGCCGTTGGGCTATGACGTCAAAGATCGCAAGCTGATCCCAAACGCAAAAGAGGCAGCACTCGTACAGAAGATCTTCGCTCTTTACCTGGAGCTGGGATGCGTATCCAGGCTCAAAGGCGAGCTCGATCGAACGAACGTCAGAAGCAAGATATGGAAACCCCGGAACGGTGTCCGACGCGGCGGCGCTAGGTTCTCCAGGGGCGCACTCTACGATCTGCTGCAGAACCGTCTTTATATCGGAGAGGTTCGTCATCGCAAGCTCTGGTATCCGGGACTGCACGCAGGAATCGTGCCACGCGAGCTGTGGGACCGAGTGCATTCGAAAATGGCCTCGAATCGTGAGTGCCGGGTAATCCGTATCCGGGAGCATTCATCCAGCTTACTCACGGGCCTCATCGAGGATCAGAAAGGCAATCAGTTCACACCTTCGTTCACAGTGAAGAACAAGAGGCGGTACCGCTATTACGTCTCTCGCGTCACCATTGAAAATCCTGGGACAAAACCGCAGAGACCGACGCGCTGGCCAGCCAAGGAACTTGAAACCGTAGTCCTGGACAGAGTCCAATCATTTTTGCTGTCCGAAGCCGAAGTCTTTGGCGAGTACCACGGGGACACGGGAGAAGGCACGCAAGAATTAGTATCGGCTGCCAAAGACTTGGCCAGTCGCTGGCCGCGCCTCAGCCCTGGCGAGATTAGCGAGTTCGTGAGCTCATGCGTCGCTCGTGTAATCGTCAACCAAAACACGGTGGAGGTGCTGCTCGACAAGGCGGCCCTCGCCAAACACCTCTTAGGGGCCGCCGCGGGCAAAATCGATACAAACCCAACTCAGACGACAAGCCGCGCTGTGATCCATTTGCGGGCAGACGCCAAGCTGCAGCGCTGCGGAGGTGAGGTCTGTCTGCTCGTTCCGGCCCTGGGCGGCGAAAGCAAGGTCCGATCTCGGCCAGTTCCCTCGCTAATCAAAGCCATCGCCCGGGCGCACGCCTGGTACGAACGTCTCCTGCAGGGCGATGTGGGCAACTGCACCGCTCTCGCCACCGAGACCGGCCTTGGAGACCGATACGTCTCCCGGGTTCTTCGCTTCGCATTTCTGGCGCCAGATATTGTCGAATCGATTCTCGATGGAACGCAGCCCCCCGACCTAACTTTCGCAAAGATGGCCCGCGACATTCCGCTGAGCTGGGCCGAACAACGCGACCGGTTCGGTTTTCCCCCAGTGCCCACGCCAACCCTTCTCTCCTCTCGCATTTAATACGCGATCAGGGAACTCAGATTCCCTGTTCCGTCAAAAAAATTCCCTGATCTTTTTTCGAGATTGGATCCCACAACCTGCCTGGATTGTGCCGCTTAGACTCGTACGCCGCGTAGATTTCAGAGCAAAATCGTGAAATTCCCTGCAAATTTCCCTGTTCACGGGAATTTCACTGGAGAATGGTTAGCGCCAGACTGCCCGCTCCGCCACGCAGTCCCAGCTGCAGAGAAACTCCGCCCCGAAGTCCGCAAACTCCTGCAAAATTGCGGCAATTTCGAGGGTTTTTCACTCTAAAGGGAACCGGAGAATTGGCCCCAAGTCGTCCATTATTTGGCCCCAAGTCGTCCATTATTAGGTTCTGACCGCCTTTTCTCTGCAGGCGAGTTCGGCGGTCCGCTTTGGTCTCCCTCCTTAGGCGAATAAGCATCGATCAAAACCCGAAGCTCAGGCGAAGCCGGCTTGACTTCGTTATTGCTTTGCGGATCACGAACTGTCGGCGGACGTCGGGCGGGGCACTGCTCCGAAGCTGTCGACACCGATCTGCATCTTATGACTCCTGAGGTTCTCGGCCCGCGCACGCTGGGTCGCGGACTGACAATCGGCCACACTGGCGCGGTGGGAAGCGAGGCTCACATTTGTATAAGGACATCGTTGACTGACCAGGCTTTCGATGCTGGAGCCCTTCATCTCTATTGACGGACTAGCCTTTGACGGACTAGCCTTCGCGCAGCAGAACCGGGCGACAGTAGCGGTTCATGTTCCTGACTTTCAAAAGTTGGGGTTCGCCATGACCAAATCCACATCGCAATCGCACGCTGATGTTTTGGAAAGGACCATCTCCGAAAATGAAGCCGCATCTAAGAAAGACTTGGACCGGCGCTTGGCCGCGTATGCGCTAGCAGCGGCGGCAGCGGGAGTCGGTCTGGCTGCTGCATCGCCGGCGAACGCGGAGGTCGTCTACACTCCCGTCAACATCACCGTTACTCGCGGTACGCTTTCAATTGATCTCAACGCAGATGGACTCAACGATTTCATCCTGGTCGATAATTTCTACACCGCGCCGCGCAGCAAGTTTCCGCTACTGGGCGGCCGCAGGCTAGTCGTTGGCGGCGATGCATCAGCGAGTGTGATTCCACTTAACCACGAAGCCAAGGTTTTGTCGTCGGGTGCTACGATCGGGCCCAGTCAGACTTTTCGCAACGTTCACGACCCCAGGTTGCTCATGGCAGGCGCACAGAGCGTTTACCGGGGCTCCACGGGAACCTGCTGCGTCTACCTCTACGGCAACTGGGAGAACGTAAAGAATCATTATCTGGGTTTGAAGTTTCAGATTAACGGCGAGACCCACTACGGTTGGGCGCGGGTAACGGTGAAATCCTTCCAGGACCCCAACAACCACACCGGGCGCATCAACGCTACGTTGAGCGGCTATGCCTATGAGACCAATCCCGATCTAGCTATCACCGCCGGTGATATCGGAGGAACACACGCGGCCAACTCCAGCGAAGTCGAGTCTAGGGACAAGACCCTGGGCACGCTTGCGCTGGGTGCAATCGGCAGACATTGAGGCAAGCCTGAAAGTTAAGGCTATTACTTCTGCGACGTGAGTCGTTCGTTGGCGCTTGGGTCAAATTCCCCGAGCTTACGGCTTCCTCATCATGCTTTTTGATGTTTTCATCGCCTCGGACTGCCGTTATGCGGCGCGATGGACAGGCCTATTTTGTGATGATGCCGCAAGCGATGCGATCCCCCGAGTTTCCATTCGCTCGCGGACTCGCCTATGGTGATCTGGCGGCCGCGACCTTGGCCCTCATCGCGCTCGCCGCTCTCAGGACCAGATTGGCCGAACCGCTGGTCTGGATCTTCAACATTTTTGGGACTGCCGACCTACTGAATGCGTTTTACCAGGGTAACCGCCTTTCGCTGGCGGACACGCCGGGATTGCTGGGCGCGGGTTATTTCATTCCAATCTTTGGGGTCCCTCTCCTCCTGGTCACCCATGTTCTTGTGTTCAGGTTGCTCATGCGGAAAGAGGCCGCCGCGCCCTCGCGCGTTGTGCACCGTGCAGCTTAAGTCAATTGCCCGCTGATAGCTAATGCGCGTTCTTCGTCAGCGGGCGTTTTTCATCTCCGGGCACTCTGGGAATCAGGAACCATCTGGGCCAGCACTACAGTTTGTTCTGTATAGGACATAAGCAGAATTTTTGCCATCCTTGATACGTGGCACTTTTTAAGCACTTTTCGCTACTCGTCCCCAAGGACTGGCAGAAAATTCCCACCACAGAGCATCCTGAACAAGTAGAGCGCCGGTCGGACGATCCCGAGAATTGGATCGTTCGCAAGTGGATCGAATTGGCCGACGCTGCGCTTCGCTCGGAAGACCATGAAGGCGGCGCTTCCTTAGGCTGATAAAAGCGCGTAGCGGGGCGTTTTTGTTTGACGGCATCATAGCACCCTCCACGTTAGCGGGCGTTTTGTCAGCACCCGTGGAAAAAAAGCAGAGTTCCTGAATGTTCAATATTGCTCAGACGCCGATTCCCTTGAAAGCTAAAATGTTTTTGCGCTGAGGGGAGTCGGCTGTTATGTCACAAAACAAGGGAAATGACTGGAAGAGACTCGCTGCTAAAGCCGTCAAAGAAACCGATCCAGAAAAACTCATACAGACTATCGAACAACTCTGTGGCGCACTTCAGCAGCGCGAGGAAGCGGCTAACACGGCAAGGGAGTGACGCCGATGGCGATACTCCCCGAGAAGAAAATTGTTGACCCGTCCAATGCAAAGAAGTTGGCGGCTGAGGCTCAACATTTGAGTCGTGCCGCAGATGTGGTGCGGAAACGGGCCGTGGGTCAGCTACGCTACGCAAAGGAGTGCCGTAGCACGGCGGAGGAAGCCAGCGCCCGGTTTAAGGCCCGACTTCTCCTGTACGTGCACGTCCGCCGTTCGGTTTATGGCCTTCGCGGACCGGTCTTGATCGGTTAACCAAGACGTGCAGAAGATCTCCCGGTTCTCGTGCATGTTGTTTCTCAGCGTGCGCGGGTTCTTAGACTACGCAGGACCTATCAACTCGCGATTAGCGTGATTGACGTGTTGCCTTCCTCCTCTCGGAATAGAGTCGGCATCCTGTTCCATCGGCTTTTCGAAGCTCAATAGCCCGGCCCACCGGTTGTCGTTACCAGAAACTCTGTCCGACACCTGCTTGGGTGGCTGGATAACCTTCTACCCTGGTGCAAGTAGCTCAGTAGATCCGAATTCTGGAAGTCTGCTGGCAACAGATCTCGTGAACGAAGTCTGGGGCACATGTGAGCACGTGGGTGCGATGGAGCCGCAAGAGTGCAAAGAGCTAATCTACGCCGCCCGTCGTCGGTAACGATGATGCAGGCCGCCAACCTGCGGGATTGCAATCACGCGGCCCCGGCTCGGCGGCTCAACCGGACGAGGGACCGGCGCATCCTTTCCCAGTGCCAGGTGAGTTCGGGATTTCTCGTAATAATCGAAGTACATTCTGAGAATACGGCGCAGCCCTGGCTCACTGAGCACGATCAAGTGATCCAGACACTCGCGGCGGATGGAACCGATTAGCCGCTCCACATATCCGTTCTGCCACGGCGAGCGCGGGGCCGTGATCACTTCATGGATGCCCATAGCTTCGGCAGCTTCATGGAACATATCTCCATAGTTGCCGTCCCGATCGCGAATCAGGTATTTGGGCGCCTGGTCCCAGGGAAAAGCTTGCCTGAGTTGCTGTGCTGCCCATTCAGCCGTTGGATGGGCAGTCACGGCGAAATGAACCGGCCGTCGGCGATCATGCGAGAGCACGATGAAAACGAATAGTAGCCGGAACGTGGCCGTGGGAACAACGCAGAAATCGATGGAGACCAGATCGTGCACGTGGTTTTTCAGGAATGTCTTCCAGGTCTGCGAAGGTGGGTTTCGATTCCGCCCGATGTACTTGGCCACGGTGGTCTGGGAAACTTCGATACCCAATTTGAGGAGTTCGCCGTGAATGCGAGGTGCACCCCAGCTCGGATTGGCAAGGCTCATTCTGCGAATCAAATCTCGCACATCACCTGGCACGCGAGGCCGACCCTCCCGCACGCGGCTTTTCCATCTCCAGTAGAGCCGGAATCCCTTGCGGTGCCAGGCGATGACGGTTTCCGGCTTCACAATCAACAGAGCCGAGCGCCAGTCCGGCCAGAACCGTGAGAGCCCAACCCAGAAGGCACGGTCCCAGACGCGCAGGCGAAGTTGATGTTCTCGGCTCGATCGTTGCAGCACGAGAAGCTGATGACGCAAGGCCAGGATCTCGGCGTGCAGTGCAGCCCGAGTTCGGAAACAACTTTGCAGCGCAAAGAGCAAGGAAAACAAGGGCGCGAACATTGCACTCGAGCGTACATGTCAGAGCTGAAGAAATTCAATAGTTTCAATGCGAACGGAGTTTCTGGTAGGGACAGGCCCCTTGCACCCGACATGTTCTCGGGCAACGAGCTCTTGCAGGGCAGATCTACGTTCCTATGGAAGGAACGCATTTCAGCTTCCTGGGGTGATAGTTTCGGAAGCTATGACAGATTTCTTGGGGCATCTTGCCAGCTTGAACTTCTGCTGGAATTTAATTCGCATCTCGGTACAAACGCACTCAAAGATGTTCCGCTACAGCGTTGGCTAGAGGTAAACGCTCAGGATGATAACTTGACCTATATCCCAGATCTCTATGCGCACACCCTGGAATTAACGAACTCGATGGCAGAGCGTCTTTATGACGTTGTTCTGACTCATGCTTCCTCGGGATCTTCATGGGAGATCCTGCCCGACCTGTTCACGGTCGCCTTAAAAAACAAGACCCGCGATCAGCGCGTCATCCTTTACGGCGAGTTTCTCGATGGCCTGAAAACCTGGCAGTCGCGAACGATGATGCAATATCAGCGTTTTCCATTTATGTTCACGTGGCATGGCCGATTAGCTGACGCCGTGGAGAAATATCGTGCTCAACGGCCTCCCAAGAAGTGAGCGGGGCTTCTATCACGGCAGTGCTCCGGCTAGAAGCCTGCAAGCCTCTGCCCATGGATCATGGTGTTTGGTGGAAAAGCAGTTTGTTTTACCGACGGCCAGTCAAATTCCGGCTATGAGAACCGGGACAGTCACAAAACGTGGATTTTTGCAAGCGTACTAGCCGCAACAATTGGCAAGTTGCAACAGCATTGCGGGCGGTAGTTACGAATTCAGGAATTTCCTGGTACTTGGTGCATTGCTGACTGCGAGAGCTCCCTCCAGACTCCCGAGCGAGTGCTAGAGCGGAATATCGGGCAGTTCGGCTACGGATTGGGACCTCGGACCGTTGGAGGCTATCCCGATGAAAAGCGTTTCAAAGTGTAACGTCGAACAGTCGAAATGGGTGTATAGTCAATGCCGTTTTTGAAGTCAAGGCGATTCGGGTTGACGCTGGGCATCTCCGGAAGCATGCTCGATAAAGTCGTGACGGAGAAATTTCACAACAATACCGACGACCTGCGGTGCGAGATCAGGCGATCAAATTTGTGCAGATCTTCCGCGCCAGCACGATACGTGATCAGACGATCGTTGCATCCTTCACGCATCACAAAGATCGAGACATGATTTCAAAGAAGGCATCGCGGAGATTGGATTCGTGATGGGAATGCAGTACGGATTTGAACTTGCGCTCACGTTCCCGCGTTTGCAGAGAAAATAGAGTTCGGAATTCCTACGGGCGCTTCGGGTTCGAGGTCTTAGAACAGCTTAAGCCGAATCATTTTAGGACCTCAATGACCCCCCGATATTTTTGTTCAAGAGCGGCGGCTATCTTGTCTCTTTCATCCTTTTTCTTATCGCCACTAGTCATCTTTGCCGCCAGGCCGCCCGCAACAGTTGATGTGATGATTGATCCTGCCAGGGCGCCTGTGGCTGCCCCTTCGATTGCGCCAGCCGCACCGCCAGCCGCATAGCCGACCTTCGCACCTGCCGCCCCACCTGCCGCCCCACCCGCCGCACCGACCGCGCCCGCAATTGCCCAAACTGCGGTGTTGAAGCGGGAATTCTTCTTCTCGAGTTTCATAACAATCTGCGGGTCATTTTCTACAACCTTCTCAGCGATCAGTTTGGCTCCCACGGCCTCCCTGATCCTTTGAGCCAAGGGGAGCTCGGTGTTGAGGCGAGTACGGTACTGTTCCAAGAATTTCTCGATGTCCTCCCAGCTTACCGCCTTCAATTCCGAGACCTCGGTTTCGCCAATTTCCGCTTCAAACACATTGCTCCGCATTGAACCGGGTAGGGTTCTGAGCAATATCTCCTGCGCTGCGGGCATAAAGCGGGGGAGAGTGAGTGCTGGGTGAGCACGAACGCAGTGAGCTGCTACTGCATTGAAGCAGCTATTCGTGATCTCACGCACCACCGCCACGAGATCGCCTTTATTCTCCGCATTCTCCGCTTCTCGATCAAGGAAAGTATCGATTGCAGTACGGTTATCAGGATCAGAAACCTCGACAGGGTTGGTGCAGCGCGACAAAAGGTCTCTCACTTGAGGATCAAGCTCCGCTGCTCCCGCGGCAGCCTTAATCAGGTTGGATAGCCTATTGAGTCGTGGCAGCTCTCTCTCCTGTGCCGCCACGGGCGGGAGGGCGCTGCTGAGCTCGCGAAGAAAGTTCAACCGCGCGCGTACGTCGTGGGAGAGAGCCGCCGAGTAATTCGGTCTCGCCGACCAATTGTGCATGGTTTCCACAAGAGGTCGCCGAGCTTCTAGTGGATTTTCAGTGTTGAACTCGGGCCAGGCTGAGAGGTGTCGGAAGCGGGGATTTGCAAAGGCATCTAGAGCTGCATCCCAAATTGAGTCACGGTCCCTTAAGCAAATGCGGATATAACGCTGCCGCACCAAGGACAAGAAAGCGCGGCCGAAGGACACCTCCGAACTGTAATCCAGAAGGGCGGAGGAGTCCCAGCCGTAGGTTTGAGGGAAAATAGGGATCCATCCGGAGATGAGAGCAATTTTGATCTCTGCTTGGCCACGAAACCTGTTTTCCCCTGCCCGCTCGACTTGTTCCTCGCTCCCTCCTAATTTTGTCCGGGCGGTATCCAAGACGTCGAAGTAAATGTAGCCTGCCATTGAGCCTCCGTATCAACAATCTCGGTCTCTCTCTTCTTAGATGCCGCACATTAGTGTGCGACTCCTTGGCCTATTCATCGGCAAACGGCACGGATTGTCCACGGATCATGGCGTTTGGTGAATGAGAAAATTCTCTATAACGCGGTAAGCAAACTGCTGAGTCGCTCACACTGGTACCGCTGGTGCTCAACGTAAACTGGCTCCCTTTGACTTCTTTTCTTTGGTGAGCGCGACTGATCCGCTAGGCTTCTTGGAGTCAGGCTTTCTTGGCACGTCGTTCTCAATCAAGAACTCTTTGCCGCACTTCGGACAGGTGCGACGTCCTATGGTCAAAAACTCGGACGTGCTGAAAAGGCGTGAGTTTCTGTCTCTGCTCGGTTGCATCGCCAATGCTTCCACAAGCCCATGCCGCGTAAAATTCGGTCTTCCCCCGCTTTCCAGATAAACAAGG
>Ga0070697_100001666_pt1 | contig 16952 bp, 16 predicted proteins | sample KBSK1501metaG_FD_65475 | JGI IMG/M metagenome (GOLD analysis project Ga0070697, IMG submission 65475) | Corn, switchgrass and miscanthus rhizosphere microbial communities from Kellogg Biological Station, Michigan, USA - KBS K1-50-1 metaG | ecosystem: Host-associated > Plants > Roots >...
CCAGTTCGGCCTGGCGGAACGTGTCGCCGACACGGAACAATTTTCCGTCGTTCAGGAAAATGCGCCGACTCACGCTGAATTGCTGAAGATATTGCCGATGGTCTTCGAGTTGCCGTGCAAGTTTTTCGCTGATGGGGAAACCGTCTTCCGCAAGATGAATGGCGGGAGCCATCACTTCGGCGAGCTTCAATTTGCCGTAGGTTTTTAGAGCAAGTTCGAGGCCGGCAACGGTGCCTGGCACCGCAACGGATTTATAACCGAGGACAGAAAGCTGTTTGTCGAGTGTGCCGTCGGGTTTGATATACATGTCGCGTGAGGCTCTGCCAGGGGCGACTTCGCGGTAGTCAAAGAAAGTGGTGCGTCCATCTGCAAGGCGGACGAGCATAAAGCCGCCGCCGCCGATGTTTCCGGCGGTAGGCTCGACGACCGCCAACGCAAGGGCCACCGCGACCGCGGCATCCACGGCATTTCCGCCACGCTTGAGAATGTCAACACCGGCCTGAGAGCCCAACTCTTCGTCCGTGGCAACCATGCCGTGCGCTGCACGGACCCCCTGTTGGGGCCAAGCCGACGGGGCCTGCGTCTGATCATGATATTCGGCAGCCGACTGGCCCTGCGCCAAGGGAGCGAACAGCGCCAGTGTCCCTGCCACAATGAACAAGGCACGCAAACGTGTTTTCATCTGAGACTCCATCGCAAGCAAAAGACACTAAGTGATTCAACGGAAGGCGTCAAGGCAGACAAGACTGCATTTGAGGGCTTCCTTCGGCGCCATTTGTGGTTTAATCCTGTCGCGATCGAGAAGGGAGCATGGGGGAGCCATGAAGAGATTGAACGCGTCACACTGCGCTGCGATGGTGGTTGTGCTGCTCTGGGGTGCTACGTCATACGCGCAGAGTGGCCCGCCTGCGGACCTTGATGCGTATGTCGCGCGTGACATGAAGACATTCGACGTACCGGGGATAGCATTGGCCATTGTGAAGGATGGCCAGGTCGTGCTTGCGAAAGGCTACGGCGTTCGAAAGCTAGGAGACGCCGCGCCCGTGGACGAGGACACACTTTTTGGGATCGGTTCGAACACGAAGGCGTTTACCGCCGCGGCGCTGGCAACGCTGGTGGACGAGGGGAAGATTTCCTGGGACGACAAAGTGTACGAGCGCTTGAGGGGTTTCCAGATGTACGACCCTTACGTTTCGCACGAGATGACCATTCGCGATCTGCTTACGCACCGCAGCGGCATGGGCCTCGGCGAAGGCGACCTGCTTTTCTGGCCACACACGACGTACACGCGCGAGGACATCATTTATCGATTGCGATTTATGAAGCCGGCCTCGAGTTTCCGTAGCCACTACGCCTACGACAACCTGATGTACATCGCCGCGGGGCAGATCATTCCGGCGGTCACGGGGAAATCCTGGGAGGAGTATATACGCGAAAAGATTCTCCAGCCGCTGGGGATGAAGACAACGAACTTGAGTACGACTGCATTCAGGCCAGGAGACGATTACGCTTGGCCGCACTCGAAGGTTGACGGAAAGCTCCAAACCATTCCATTTCAGGATTTGGACAATGCCGGCCCGGCGGGCGCGATCAACTCATCGGTGGCGGAAATGGCCAAGTGGATTACGTTGCAGCTCAACCGCGGCAAATTTCCGGGGCGCGAAGGGCGGCTTTTCAGCGAAGCACAATCCCATGAGATGTGGACCGCTCAGACGCTTACACCGATTTCTACGGCAGACTCGCCGCTCGCGCCTTTGCGTCCGAAATTTTCCGGATACGCGCTTGGTTGGGGGATACGGGACTATCACGGACGGAAGCTGGTTGGACACTCTGGAGGCGTCTCTGGCTTCGTTACACGCGTGCTACTGGTGCCAGAAGAGAACCTGGGAATGGTGATCCTCACCAATGCGGAAGACGGCGGCGCATTCGAGTCCATCGTGTATCACGTGTTGGACTCTTATTTTGGTTTGCCACCGACGGAGTGGACCACGGCGTTCAAGGCCGCAGAGGAGGAAGAAGCGAAAACGGCCAAGCAGGCCATGATGGAGAGCGACAGAGGCCGGGCCGCGAATTCAAAACCGTCGTTGCCTCTGGAAAAGTACGCGGGAGTTTACAACGATGCCTGGTATGGACCGGTCACAATCAAGCAGGAGAGCTCGGGGCTGGTCTTGAGTCTCGATCATACCCCGAAAGCGGTGGCAGATCTGCAGCCCTGGCAGTACGACACTTTTAAAGCGCATTGGCGCGACCGTACCATCGAAGATGCGTTTGTAACGTTCACTCTAAAATCCGATGGCAGCATTGACCACTTCACGATGGCGGCGGTTTCGCCGCTAGCCGATTTCAGCTTTGACTACCAAGACCTCTGGTTCACGCGAGAGCAGCCGCGCGCTCACTAATTGCGCGGACAAGCGGGTAAGGACGCGTGGCAGGGTTTCGCTAAACTTTGTATTTTGTTAGGGTTGGCAAAGGAATTCGACGTCTGGGGGACCCGGGAGCAGGCCTGCGGCAGTTCCGCGATCGATCAATGCTCGGACCGCCTGCTTGCCGCGGTCGCCGTAGCCAAGCGTCCACCGGTTAACATACATGCCGACGAACTTATCCGCGATATCGGTTTCCATATCGCGGGCGAACTGCATGGCGTAGTTCAGTGCCTCTTCGCGATGCTCGAGACCATACTCGACGCTATCCTTGATGGTCTTGGCGATTTGCAAGCCCAGAGCGGGACCCAGCGCGCGGCGTACGGCATTTCCGCCGAGCGGAAGCGGAAGCCCAGTCTGCTCATGCCACCAAACGCCCAAGTCCACGACGCGGTGCATGCCGAGCTGCGGAAAGAGGAGCTGGCCTTCGTGAATTAGGAGGCCGGCCTCAACGACCTCGTTCTTGACGGCGTCCATGATTTTGTCGAAAGCCATTACAACCGGCTCAAAGTTTGGTTCAAACAGTTTCAGGGTGAGATAGGCTGTTGTTTTCAGGCCCGGGACGCCGATCCGTTTACCGGCTAATTCCTCTCGCTTCATGGACTTGGAAGCTACAACGATGGGGCCGTAGTTCTCTCCAAAGCTGGCTCCGCAATCGAGCAGAACGTACTTATCGCGGAGGCTGGGATAAGCCGCGAAGCTCAGTGCCGTGACATCATAGGTTTCCGTCAGAGCGGCGTCGTTCAGCGTCTGAATGTCGGAAAGTACGTGGGTGTATTTGTAACCAGGCGTAGCGAGTTTGTGGGTCGCCAGAGCGTAAAACATGAAGGCATCGTCAGAATCTGGAGAATGCGCGAGCTTGATCTCGACGGTCTCTGTTTCAATCTTTGAGGCTGCCTGTGTACCGGACATGGGCTTATCCAGTTCCTTTTGACTGTGCGGCTCCGAGGGAGCCAGTTATCGAATCGCCCGAGCCGTCTGGTCTCTCCGGAGAGAGTTTTGCCCCTCGGGAAGCTCTGCTGAGGAACAGTAAGGAGAGAACGTTCGCGACGCCGGGACTTGCGTGGCGCGTGGCCAAGCTTGTTTTCGCACCGCAAAGCCTAGCACAACCGCTGGTCCCGGACAAACGCTTCCCTTCCGTGAGCGCGTTCGCGCTGGCGGTTCGCGTGTCGTACCGGACGCGGCACACATGATTGAGCCGGACAGGTCGGTTCTCTAGGCGGAAGCATTGTCGGATCAACCGATTAGATGGTGTTGCATTGACCGGTTGAGCTGGCACGACGTATCAGGCGCTTGCCTATTGCCGGGCCATCTCCTTTGAATCGGTGAACGCCGACGGCAGATACAACGACCTCTCTGATCCATCCAGCACATCGCTGGCATTAATGAAAAAGCTTGTCTCGAAAACTCTTTGATTCACGACTAAGCGAAATTCTACTTTCTCGCGTGCGTTTGAAATCAGAGGCTTTCCACCAATCAACCTTGGAAACGACAGTTGCAGTGCTTTTGACTTGCCGTCATTTCCGGATATCGCTGGGACGACGTGAGCAAATACTTGGCCACCGCTTGTCCTCAAGCCAGCACACGCCCATACCCAGAAGCTATCTGACGCGAAAATTCGTCCGTTGTCCTTATAACCATAATCGAACAAGTTCGTACCATCCGGACCAGGGTGCTTTAAGATTACGGAGATTGTGATCATGTCTGCGATGTTGTACCGCAGGTTCGCCAAATCCGTCGGACCGTTGGTTTCGCTCACACGGCGTTCCGGGCCATAGAACGACCATTTTTCTCCCAAGGCAAGCAATTGTTGAGTCGCCGTCTGAACGGGTTTTGCCGACTGGAACCGGATGAGATACTCAGAACTATCTGGCTTTACGACATCGCTGGGAGCGACAGGAGCCATCGCGTCAAGGACCGCAGCCTTATCTTCAGGAAAGAGTCCCGGGAAGGCTGGATTCTGATAGGTACACGGCACGTCCTGAATTGTTGGGGTTACCGTGTGGGCCCAGTCAGACTCGTTCACTACCTTCAAGGCTTCCTGTTCTACCGCGCTTGATGCAGGTGAGCCGGAACGGTTTTCCTGGCCAGTGACAGATGCGCCCCAGAACAGGAGCATACAAGAACCGATTCGGATCGAGTTTTTCCAAAGCAGAGGGATTGCAGCTGAGGAGATCCACATCGCGGCACCTCCACTGACCTATGAGATTAGTGCATAGCGTAATATTTCCTGCATCCATCTTCAAGTCGGCCGGTGCTTGATCAACGCGCTTATCGGAATATGCAAAAAGAAAGTCCGTGAGGTTGTGAGGGCATGCGAAGAATTCTTGGTCTAAAGGTTCAAACTTAGAAATCGGAAGCGACCGCGTTAATAGTTTCTTCAGTTGGGGGTTACCCGGTTCTCATTCACCTCTCAGAAGATTGGGAGAGAAAGGACGCCTTGCTCACGTATGGGCGTTCCACGGTCAGCTTATGGATGTAATCCTTAGTCGTAAAGAGACCGCCGGTTTAGCGTGGCACGTTCACCCTCGTTTTCAAACCTTCTACCAGACGATGAGCAGAGTTGACCGTTTCCTTCTCTTGGTTCTTTTCTCGCTTTGCGAATCCTCGATGGTCTGCTTCTGACCAAAGGGAGTTTTTCATCTTGGCGTCGAAAATTGTGAGAATTAGTTGAGAGTCAATCATCTGTTTGCTGTGAACCTGAGTTGTGATGTGGTAGGTGTTTGTTGAATTCCAGAGTCGGGTGCTGTCTTCAACACGATAGGATAGTTCAACGATTAGGTCTGATTCCTCTGGTGAACCAACGATTTTATACTTGTTCCATTCTTTCATCTTTGAATAGAAGGCGTCGTAGGCGAGATAACTGCCACCGCCATTTGAAAGGAAGACCTTTTTGGCATTCACAATCACCGCAGGCAGAGGTGCGATCGGGACATCCTTTTTCTTGTCTTTTGCACCTGCTAGACTTGGTGACAACAGAATTGAACCCACAACCAGCAAGACTGCAAAATTCCGCATCGGCTTCTCCATTCAAGTTGACTGGCTTCCAGCGCAGTAGAAAGTACCCTCGCGGCGAACTTACGTCATGGACATATTCAATTTGTACTTAGAGTTTGCGTAGATTCAAGCTTCAGCCGCGGGTGCCGAACTGCCCTCCGCGAATACAACACGGCAATCATCGTCGCGCTCAGAACGTTTTTCGTGGTCCTAAGAATAAAGTTCGTATCCCCTTCATTTTCGGCTCCCGTATCGGGCCGAGAAAACAGCGTCCGGCACATGCACCGATTCGAAAAGCGTCGAGAGGGAGGGAACAGAATCGCGGCTGAAGACACATTAGCTTGTTCCGGAATGACCGCGCTACTGGTCACTGGGACGGAATGAGGACACCAGTACTACGGGCGGTGTAGCTCGGCCGTTGTCCGGTAAGCGCTGCGTCTAAATCAACGCCAGCGAAAGACTTTGGGTTTTGAAACTCCTGCGAGTAGACTCCAGGCAAGCGTGCGCCGACCCATTGAGCCTGCACGGATTATCGGAAGGTGACCCACGACCGGAGGTTTTAGGACATGGTGGGGAACTGGCGCATGCGGAAGGACATGCTTGCGGTACTCATGCTGAACAGACCAGCACACAAAATCGAGCCGTGCCGGAATAAAAGCCGGGTATCGGGCGTCTAACGATTTAGGACGAAGAGGCTTCGATACATGCCGGTTCGCTACTCAGGCTTAGTGCTGATTTTTGCGCTCCTAGTGTCCCCGTTGTCTTTGCTTATCCGAAGTTCGTCGCGCGGCGCGAGCCGTTGCAACGGGATATGCTGCCGGCCACAGGGTTCGCGCGCAAGGCTGGGAGGGGATCAAAGGCACGAATCACGGACCAGAGGGACGCCGTGCCGTGGTGGAACCAACGAGCACGCGGCGATCTGCCTGATAAACACGAGCCCGCAGTCGGAATACACGTTCGTGGCGCCCTTGCGGCCCGCGACGCTTTGCGAGCAAGCCCACATGACAGGGCCTCAACTGGCGCGCCAGTCCTCTTCGCAACAGACAGAAACGCCTCTTGCCGGTTTTTTGCCCATTCCGTTCGAACCTCCACGAAGCTAACTCTCGTTCGATTGCAACCACTGAAGAAATAAAGGTGGCGTGCCGCCTCCATCGGGGCGGAGAGCGCCGTCGCCGCAAAGGTCAGCGCACGAATCATTGAGTTATGACTCAGTGTGAGTGCCGGGAATCATTCCGAAGAGTACGGGTGTATCCGCGTACGAGTGGCCGGGGCTGGTGCGAGGCAACTCAGCGACCCATCGGGCGCCAGGTTCAGTGTTCCCACAGATTTCACAATTTGAAGAATCGAGTCCGCTTGCGCGGACTCGAGCAGGAAAGAGAGGACTCGGGTTATGAAAAAGAAAACGATGACACGCAGAGAATTACTCCAGAGCAGCGCAGCGGCGGGTTTGATGGCCGCTGTCCCACTCGCGAGCGGAGGACTAAGTGGATGCAACTCGAGGAGAGCATCATCTATTCGGCAGAGCAATTGGCAGGAACTATCTGTCCCCGCGCGTTCGGGAAGTTTTTCGCCTCGGGTTAGTGGCCGCTCGGACGGCAGGTTGATTCTGAGCTGGTTTGAACCGACGGAAAAGAATACCGCCTCATTGCGGTTCTCGATCTTGGGAAACGGAGGCTGGTCAGAGCCAGCAGCGGTAGCGGAAGGACGCCCGTTTAGCCGAGATCGCGCGGCGGCTCCCGGGATTATCGGGCTCTCGAGCAAGAATCTGATTGCCTATTGGTCGGAAAGAGAGCCCGGCGGGGAACATGAGAGAAACGAGATCGAACTATATATGGCCACTTCAACCGACGACGGCGGCCACTGGGCAGAGCCTGCTCTAGTAAATCGCGCTGCGGCGCAACCCGGTGAAGATAACGCCTATGCGTCCGCCACCGAGCTCAATGAAACAGACGCCACGCTGACCTGGCTCGACGGCAGGAACTGGGAGACCGAAAAGCGCGTCGCGTTGATGGCGAGGACCGTAAGGACTGACCGCACCATGAATGAAACCAGCCTTCTTGATGGGGACACATGTACGTGTTGCTCAACCGCGATCGTCAACACGAGCTTGGGTTTATTCGCGGCGTATCGCGGGCACACCGCAGAGAATATTCGTGATATTTCGACAGCACGTACCGTGGCCGGGAGTTGGTCCCAGCCGCGAGTTGTTCATGCCGACCAATGGCACATCGAAGCGTGTCCGGTGAATGGGCCGCATCTCGCCGCTGACGGCGACCGGATCACTCTGATTTGGTTCAGCGCCGCAAACGACAAGCCCGAAGTAAAGTTAGCCCGTTCAGCCAATGGTGGGGCCGACTTCAGCGCTCCCGTTCGCGTCGATGAAGGAAACGCCATCGGGAGAGCGCAAGTCGTGCTTCTGCCGGATGGCTCGGCCATCGCCATTTGGCTGGAAAATAGCCGAGGGACCGCTCGACTCCTTGCCAGAAGGGTTCGCGATGACGGCGTGCTTGAGGGAATACTGGAATTGGCAAAGGGAGCGGACCTCGGGTATCCACACGCAGCTCGCGCAGCGGGCGGCGTTCTGGTGACCTGGGCAGAGAGAAACGCGGTCTCAACCGTACACGCCGGGTTGCTACGGGTCGCCTGAAATTTCATCGATATACTAAGAGGGAGAGCGAAGAGATAGGAAAATGAGAGTTCGGCGAAGTTGTGGAGCAGGAAGCTCTACAGTGCGGAGACCATGCGCGCGATGGCATCGTCAAACGTGGATTTGCTGTCGAGGTAGGGCTGCCAGAAGCGTATGAGAAGCTGGTAGTAGTCGTTCCAACCTCGCTGATAGAGTCCCTCACGGATGGCATAGGGTGTATAAGCTTCCCGAGCGGAAGCAGGAGCGCCAGGAGCGCCGGATTTGCCGGCGCCGCGCTGGTTCTGTAGTTCTTCAGCGGCTGACGTTAACACGGGTTTGATCACCTCGCCGGTGGTGTAGAAGATGAGCGCATGCCAGAGGTCGCGCGGAATAGCCTTTCCGCGTTGTCTGCATTCGCGAACGATCGCATCCTGCACGGCTTCTGCGATGCCGTGCGAAGCTTCGTGAAAGAGAACTTCGAAGGCCTCGTCACCCTGGTTGCGCGAATCAGTACTGGAGATGGTAACGCGCAGAGGGTCGAGGGTGCTGTACGCGCCGGCCCAATTCGCGAAACCCGTCACGTCCACACGAATCTTTTGCTTGGGCCACTTGGTCTGATAGACGTCCGCAAGCCGCTGGGAAACTCCAACACCTTGCTCTTCCACTAGAGGGGCCACGCGCGCGATCCAGCGGCGGTTGACGCGGTCCTGATCCGCCCATAAATGGGCGCGATAGACTGGCGCCGCGGCGTCCAGTATCGGCGTCACGTTTCCCGGGAGGCCCGCATCACAAGTTTTCTTTCGGGCACCGGAAAGATCGTCGCAATCCTCAAAATCTTCGAGTTGGTTCTTCAACAGCATGAGGTCGGTGTTGAAGAGCAAATCTTTATTCGCAAAATTCGCCGCGTAATAGGCTACCGCGCTGTCCCACGTGCGTTGCTCCGCCGGGGTGAGGGCCGTAGCGGAATCTTTCATTGTCTTCAATTTTAGCGGGGGTCCCGGACTGCCCCTTTGCGGGGAACTGGACGCAGCTCCGCGTTGTTTGGCTTCGTAGTAAAGCGTGTGGTGAAGATTGATCCAGAATCCACTGTGGAGTTCGAATACCGGAAGCGGCCCATAGCCAGAGTTGAACTCTTGGGCCATCGCCGGAGCCGGCCTTAAAATTGCCAAGGCCAAGAGCGGCAAAAGGATTCGGACGGAAGCCAGGCGCATGTTGAATCGCACGATAGTAGCGCCAACTCGTCAGTGGCACAAATAGGGGATTCTTTCTTTCCCATTTCGCAAAAGCCGATGTAATATGCCCGCTCATTTTGCTGGCGGGAGAAACTGATGAAGAATCTTTGCGCATTGCGTTTTTTTGTGACGGCTCTGTTCCTGCCCTGTGGACTGTTCGCCCAGCAGTCGCCGCAACTCCCCGCTCTAAAGCAGGAAGCGGTTGAGGAAGTGGATAAGCTCGGGACGCTTACGCAGCAGATGGTGGACGAAATTTTCAGTTTCAGCGAACTTGGATTTCAGGAATTTGAGACTTCCCGCTACGTCACGGGCATCCTTGGAAAAAATGGGTTTCATGTCGAGCAGGGCGTAGCAGGAGTTCCCACCGCGTGGGTAGCCACCTATGGGAGCGGCAAACCCGTCATCGCGTTCATTACCGATATCGACTGTATTCCTCGCGCTTCGCAGAAACCTGGCGTCGCTTTTCACGATCCGATCGTTGAAGGCGCGCCGGGACACGGAGAAGGCCATAACTCTGGGATGGCGGTCAACGTCATCTCGGCGCTGGTGCTGAAGAAATTAATGGACGAACACCACATCACCGGCACAATCAAACTTGTTCCCGGCGTTGCGGAAGAGTTGCTTGGCACAAAAGCATTTTACGTTCGGGCAGGGCTCTTTAAGGATGTGGATTTAGTGCTTGGCGCACACGTGGAATCGGAATTTTCGACATCGTATGGGACGGGCAACGGGGAGTGGAGCGGACTTGTTTCGGTGCAATATTTTTTCCACGGCAAGGCGGCGCACGCCGCCGCGGCTCCTTGGGAAGGGCGCAGCGCGCTGGATGCCGTCGAGCTGATGGACACCGGCTGGGACTTTCGCCGCGAACACCTGCGTCCTACGCAGCGCTCTCACCGAGTCATCATCAATGGCGGAGATCAGCCCAATGTTGTTCCCTCGGAAGCTGCGGTTTGGTACTACTTCCGCGAGCTGGACTATCCACACATCAAGGATCTGTACGACCTGGGAAATACGATTGCGGATTCTGCGACGAAAATGACGGGCACGACCGTTGATCACAAGCTGGTGGGATCCGCATGGCCGCCGTTTTTGAACAAAGTTATCGCGGAGACGCAGCAGAAGAACATCGAGGCCGTCGGCATGCCGAAGTGGAGCGATGCGGATCAAACGTTAGCGAAGGCGCTTCAGAAGGAAATCGGCGCGAAGGTGGAAGGCCTCAAGGAAAAAGTCGAGCCGCTCACGGAACCAGTGAAGAAACCCGCCGGCGGCGGGTCCGATGACATCGGTGATATTTCCTGGAACGTTCCCATGGTGTACCTGATGTACCCGGCAAATATTCCGAATCTGCCCGGGCATAGCTGGGTCAACGGCGTGGCCATGGCTACGCCGATTGCGCACAAAGGCTCAACGGCTGGCGCCAAAGTGCAAGCCATGACTGCTCTGGACTTTCTCCTTCAGCCGCAACTTGTGCAGCAAGCCTGGGATTATTTTCGGAATGTCCAGACAAAAGACGTCCATTACGAGACGTTCCTGAGTCCCGACGACAAACCTGCCATTGAAATGAATAAAGAAAAAATGGAGAAGTTCGCGCCGCAATTAAAAAAATATTATTACGATCCCGCGCGCTACAAGACTTATCTAGAACAACTGGGGATTCAATATCCAACCGTGAAGGCCAATCCCTAGTATTGAGCGGCTCGCTCCGCAAGCCACTGGCGGCTTCCTCTGGGAAACCGTTCGATTGGCAAGTGGCAAAACCAAGCAGGCGCTGAGAGGGTTTTGGGTTGACCTGCCTGAGTGCAACGAGAACCTTACGCTATGGCAATTTCGGATCAGACGCGGAGCCCACCGCACCTTTCCGGTCCGCGCCCCGGAGAGTGCCAGATTGATCGCAGAAAAATGAGCGGCGCCCTGTGCGGCCATAGATGCGTGGCGTTGCGGCGAGTTCATACTTCGCTGGCGCGCCCAAGCCGCTGGCACCGACAATGACGTACCGGAAGGAATAGCCGTTTTTCATGCCGGTGGACATTTCGGAATCCACGAGGCCGGCGGCTTCCGCATTCGCCTCGCCATGCAGAGGTGGCCCCAGACTCGACAGAGTGGCGGGCAGCCGGGTGTACTTGCGGCGGTAAGCTTCGACCGCATCGGCAAGATCCTTTAGCGACTCGATGGCGGCTTGCTCGTTCTTGTCGGCTTCCGCGGAATCCCATTCCAATTCCAGGGAGGGCAAGTCGAGGAGTACCAATCCAAGCGAGAGAATCTTCCACTCGCCGTTTTCGCGCACCAGGCCCATGTTTACCTGAATGGCGTCGGCCCCGGTCGTATCCGTCGCATCGCGCAGCTTCACGGGGAGAAACGATACGTTGTCATGAGTGTCGGCGCCGCCAATCTGAAGCTCCGCCGCCCCCGCGGGCGTTTCACAGCGCACGGTAGGGCGGCCCGATGGGTTTGTGGTAACGGAGGGTTTGCCTGGCTCGTTGAGCAGCACGAAGCGTTTCATGAACGCGACGCGCGCGGCCGGCGTCATGTGCGTAAACGATTCCTTGTTTCGCGCGGTCAAGAGACGTTGGAAGTCGCTCTGGCTTTCGGAGCAAGCCGCTGTCAGGAGATCGCGAAGGGCGGCGATTGGCCCGTTCGGCGAGGTGGCTTGCGTTGTGGCATTCGAACTGGATTCCTGCGCTGAGATACTGCCAGTGAACAACAGAAACAGAGAAGTCAAAACCAGCGCCGTTGGATAATTTTTTCGAAAATTCACATCAGTCCTTTGCCGTGCTCAGGATGGCGGCCAGATTTTGCGTAAATGCCGAGCGTGGCATCACTTCATTGCAGCCAGCCGCTTCCGCTTGCGCGGCCAGGTCGCGCTGCACGTGAGAGAGAAAGCCAATAACCCGTAGATCTTTTTGGGCTGCGCGCAAGCGCTCAATGGCGGCGAGCGGCTGACTGCGTGCGTTCAAATCCACGATGACCAGGTTCGGCGAGGGCTCCAGCAGGCCTAAAAGCGCATCGCCGTTCGTGGCGACTTTTAACTCAAGACCTAGATGCTTAGCCGTCTCCGCGACTTTCATTTGAAAAAACAGGTCGTCCATCAGCGCCACGACTCTTCCCATGCCAGCCTCTCCTCCACACGTGTTACCCATTATGCGACAGTTCAACTTTTCCTTGCCTTTTCAAGTAAGATGCATGCATCGCTTGGGAGGTGCCGCATGCAGCAAGGTGTAGCTCGATCCACCGAGCCGGGCGTCACTCGATCCATCCAGCCTGCGCTATTGCTTCTTGAAAAGACGCCGATTCTGCTCGAAACGATGCTTCGCGATTTGCCGGAAGATGTTTTGCGCTGGAAGCCGGCCCCGGAACGCTGGTCAATCGCGGAAGTGCTTGGCCATCTCGCAGACCTGGAACTGGTGTACGCGGACCGCACGCGGCGCATGGTCACGGAAGACACTCCGACTCTCCAGAAATATGATCCGACTGGAACCGTCGTTATTGGCGATTATGTGCGCGGGTCGGCCACCGAAAATTTGGCGTTCTTCATCAAGACGCGGCGCTCCACGGTTATCTTGCTGAGGAGCATCCCGGCTGACGCCGGAGAGCGTGAGGCGACGCACACTGAGCTCGGTAACATCACTCTGCATCAAATGCTCAGCGAGTGGGCTTCGCACGACCTGGGACATCTCCGGCAGATTGCGGAGCTGTACCGCGCGCGTGCATTTCACCCGTATTCCGGCCCGTTCCAAAAATATTCCAGTCCGAAACCGTGACGGAGCATCCGGAAGACGCGCGCCTGGCCGCGGCGGGCCCGCGCGAGGTCACTCTTTATACGAGGCCGGGATGCCACCTGTGTGAAGAGGCTAAGAACGCGATCCTGCCGCTCTTGCGCGAGTTCGGCGCAGAGCTGCGTGAAGTAAATATCGAGAATGATGCCGTTCTTGAAGGGCGTTACGGCCTGGACATTCCCGTGATCTATGTTGGCGCGCGCAAAGCCGCGAAACATCGCGTCGACATTAAGCAATTCCGGCGTCAGCTTCAGGAGAGCAGATTGGGTTAGGAAAAATCCGGAGATAGTGCGCGTCGTTTAATGCCCGCCAGCTGGCTCGTGGGCGCCCACCGTTTTATCTGGAACATCGCCTTTACGGCCTTTTACGCGGTCGTAGACGCTGATTTGACTCACGGAACCGAGCGCTTCGTTGTAGAACGTCGGGACACCCAGCGCGGTGCGCAATTCCTCGTTGAACCTTCGCAGGTTGGAAAGGTGCTCCGCCAGCGCGGGCAGCTTCAAGCCTTCGTCGGTCAGCAGAAATTTTTGGTAGCCGGCGTCCCAAAGCCGGGTGAACCGCCCCTTCAGCATAATCGTCGGCACAACTGTCATCTGGTAGAGGTTGTCCGTCCCCTTGCGGAATTCCGCTCCGCTTCCGTACTTTTCCACGCGGACAACACCGCGCGTGCTGCCGACGGCGAATCCCAGCGCCGCCAGGCTTTCAATTTGCTTGGGTGTAAATCGCTCTTCGACATTCCACATGGTGCTCTTAGCGTAGTAAATGCCGAGAGTTCTGTAAAGCGGACTGCCATTGCTCCAAAAAGATGAGCAGCTCGGAGCATGGACACTGAGGAGCTCTCAACAAAACTGGGCAAGAACGATTTCATCGTTCTTGCCCAGTTCCTTCGGAAGACGGCCTTCTCGAGGCTGTGAGACGAGCATCGGTGCGGTTATGAGCTACTCTTACTGGTTAACTTTGGTGCCCTTCGAGAACAACTCGGCGACGGTCATTCCGCCATCGCCCATGAAGTGGCTCTTAAGGTTCTGGGCCAGCAGTGGATCGTCTTTAGCTCCTGCTGTGGCTTTCAGAACGTGCTGCTGGTGGTCGTTTAGCGGACCCTCAAGCGTAATCAGTGCGGCGGCGAATTCCATCTCGGGATCCTGACCGCGCAAGCTGATTGCCTTCTTCACCAACGCATAGCCGTCGAGATTTGCGCCAGGATTCGGATCCATTGGCAAGTTGTCCGTCATGTGTGGCAGGTTCTTTCCGATCCATTGCTTGTAGCACTCGACGAGATACCCGGCATCGAACAAGGCCAAAGGGTCCGGGTGCCTTGCGTTTTCGGCGGCCTTTGTGCGAGCAAAAAGTTTGGTGAGCAATTCTCTGGCGATTTGCGGATCGTGCCGGGCGTAGAGTGTGGCCCGGCGCAGCGTTTCCATGCGAACGAGGACGGGCGCGCTCGAATCAAGAATCGCGAGGGTATCGGGGGCGAGTTCCTTTACGTCGTAATTCTCGCTCCCGGTTAGGTTCCAGCCGTGGTTGATCCAGGGCAAAGACTTCGCCTGTCCGATATCGATGGTGTGGCAGATGAGTGGAGGGCCTGCTTGCGCCGAAGTGGCGAGAAAAAGTAGAGCGGCCAGGATTCCCGCGAGGGACCGGGTTGAACGACTAATAAGAGGTTTCATGATTTGTTGTGAGCTCCTTTCGAATTATTTCGGGCTTCGACAGGCAAGACGCGGAAAGGGAGACTGGCGTTAACAGCTGCGATTAGAAATGAAAGACCGTCTTGCAAAGTCGAGACTACTGAAGGCCATAAAAACAGAAGGAGATTCTCAGCGCCCTATGAACACGTTACTTCCCGCTGGTTTTATCTTGAGACCATGAGCGTTCCCACGTGCGCCACAAGGAGACATCTCCAAGGTCCAGTTGATTCCACCACAGGTCCAGCATTTTTGAGTCGAGCCGCAGGATGCCATCGCGTGTGACTCCGGAGGGAGGCGGAACGAGCATCGCCAGCCGGTCGTAAACGCGGCCGCGGTCCGGTTCGCCAGCGCGACCGAGAAGATGCCAGACGGTGAGCGCGTCCCGCTCGCGAGATTCCGCCAGTATCTTGTCGAGTTCCGCGCTGTGTTCTTCCGGCGAGTTGGCAGCAAAATCAAATTTTGACAACGCGTCGCGGAACGACGCGGAAGCGTCTTCAAAATACGGCGTGCCTGGACCAACTTTCGGCCGCGTTGCGCAAACCGCGCCTGCGGGGATGAAAGCCTCGTGGTCGTCCAGCTTAAAACCGACCCACCCGAGGGTTGTGCGAAGAAGTCCGGCGCCCGAATCGTCCACTTGGAGTGTGTAGGCGCAGCCCAGGTCCACGGCAATCGCGGAGGGCGTATCCACGGTAAACTCACCTGGAGCCGCCCAGATGAACGCGTGAATCGTTCCGCGCTCAAGCGCGAGCTGATGGCGTCCCTTGCCGCCAGCCATCAAACGCAAACGGGTGTTTGGTTCCACGTTCACCGTGCCAATCTCGGCGACCGAAATGGTGGCCTGTGAATGGCCATCTGTAACGAGTGTTTGACCGACGCCGAGCTTGCCAACCTTTGCACGCTTTCCGAAAACACCAGATTCCACCCGCGGTGTTCCTGCGACGCGTTCTAAGTCCCAACCGGGCCCGGAGGTTACGCTCGAGTTCTGGCTCCATCGGAGGATACCGATCGCGACAATCAACAGGATGACTGCGGTTGTGGCTGCGAGTCCGTATCCCAGAGACCAACGCGAAGGCAGAACCCGCTGCCAAAACCGCGGCTTCGCGATAGGCATGACTTCAGGAAAATTGGGCTCCCGATCCTGGTGGCGGAACCTGCCAAGCGTTGTTTCCAGTTTCTGAATCTCCGGGTCGGGTTCGCCGGAACCATCCCAGAGGTAATCGTCGTTCATGGCTCATTCCTTCCGCGCAACCCATTCTTCTCCTGCAATCTTGAATTTCTGCCGAGACGAGCCTGAGGCTGAATCGAAGTGTCCGGCGCTGCCTGGCTTAGCTTCTCGCGGAGCTGCTGCATGCCTCGGTGTAAATTGACGCGAACAGAACCGGGAGTCAGTCCGGTGCGCGCCGCAATCTCCGGTCCCGTCATGCCCTCCACCAGGCGGAGGATCAATGTTTCGCGATACGCATTCGGCAGGCTCCGGACGAACGAAAGAATCATCGCAGCTTCGGCAACAGGAGCGGGTTTCGACGCCGGAAGTTCCGCCTCATCTTCGGAGAGACTATCCGTCGCCGCAGCAATGGTTCGCGTTTGCCGATGAAAGTCATTTGCGCAGTTACGAGTGATGGCGGCCAGCCAGGGGCCGAACTTGGCGGCGTCGCGCAAATCGCGCAGCTTGGGCAAAGCGCGCAAAAACACATCCTGAACGAGGTCGTCCACGTCGTTGTGGGGCACTCTCGCGAGCAAGATGCCGTGAACCATGCGCGCGTACCGCGCATACAAACCACCAAACGCGGCGCGGTCGCCCTCGCGTGCGGCCAGCACAAGCGAACCATCGTCCGAACTTTGGGGAGTGGGCGAGGTGCTCACCGTTCGACAGTCCCTGATTGTGAGGCGCGAGTCAACTAGGCTTCCATCCTCTAAGCTGCCGACTCCGGAGATCATCTCGGTGAGCAAGACGCCACAATCGGTGCGAGCGTTAACAAAGGACCGACGCAAGGTGTCGGAGACGAGAATTCCTTCTGCTGCCGGAAATAACGATTCTCTACTCATCTTAGGGTGATTCCCCCTAACTCGTGCTAAAATCAGGCTATACCCTCAAACTGGCGTCCAGCATCTAATTCGGAGTAAACTGGTCGCATATCAAAGGGGCTTGTGGCGATTCAAGACTATGGCCACCATCAACCAGATCGCTGATTCAGCCCGCGCTGCCGCAGGCCGCGAAG
>Ga0070697_100001667_pt1 | contig 16947 bp, 13 predicted proteins | sample KBSK1501metaG_FD_65475 | JGI IMG/M metagenome (GOLD analysis project Ga0070697, IMG submission 65475) | Corn, switchgrass and miscanthus rhizosphere microbial communities from Kellogg Biological Station, Michigan, USA - KBS K1-50-1 metaG | ecosystem: Host-associated > Plants > Roots >...
ACGCCCACCACAAAGACCGCCCAGCCGGGAACAACTCCGACGGTGGCGCGATCTATAAAGGCATTAAAGTCACGCGCCGGCAGCGGATGGAGATAGACCTTCAGATTCCAGCTCAGCGCCAGCAAAGCAAAAATCCACAGATAGTTTCGCCGGAGTCGCCGTCCCACTGCTTCCCATTCGGTGATGGTGAAATGGGGAGTAATCAGATCCGCGGCCAGGTGTTCAGCCCAGGCTTCGTCAGTCGGTACGCTTTCAGGCGCCAGCATCTGGGCAAAGTATCCTGTCTCAATCACGCGCACGCGACTGGACCAAATCTCATAGTAACGATATCGGCGCGCTTCCATCAGCAGGAAGATTGCTACCAGGATCGAGTTTATGGGAATGACGAAATGCGGATTGCTGGGTGAGCTAAACACGAATGAGAGCGTCGCGCCGGCGGTAAGTACGGCCCAGTTGGTAGTGGTGTCGAGCCGGTTGCGCCAGGTGTTCGACCGTTGCACTTCGCCGCGATAGAAATGGATCATCGCGGTGTTGAATTCCGACGGGGCCATGCGGCGCATTTGTGCGGCCGGCGCCTGCCCGGGCCTTTCAGGTGCTGAGGCGTCTGATGACGGAGCAGGTCGCAAACGCGACGATACCCGTTCAGTTGACAGGGAACCACTATCTTTTTGCTGGGCTTCGGTGGTCATTAAGCAGACTCGACGATGGAATGCCGATGGCTGTCAGATGGCTGATCGATGGAAACCGTGGAGCGTGCAAACTCCGAAAATAATATAGCACGCACTTAAGATTCGCTCGTAGTTAAGTTCAATCAAATAGCATCGATTACGGAGGATTAACTGCTGATTTTGTGAACCGAAGCGGTAGTTGGAGCGCGAGCGAACAGGATGCATCAGAAGGAGAACGACCCGAGAACCACCCGCTTGACAGTGTTTGAGGGCGCCACCTATAGTTGAATTTTCCGTTGTTTGACGCGAAATGTTTCTATTATGACCGCTGCCGATGAAAGAGAAACGGACGCGCATTGGATGCGCCTGGCTCTCGCAGCAGCACATGACGCACGAGAGCGCGGCGAAGTTCCAGTCGGCACCTGCATCGTAAATGGTGATGAGATGCTGGCGGTTTCCGGAAACAGAACGCGCACTGATCGAGATCCAACGGCCCACGCGGAAGTCGTCGCGCTGCGTGAAGCGGCGCACAAAGTTGGTAACTTTCGCGTCGTTGACGCAGTGGTTTATTCGACAATTGAACCCTGTGTGATGTGTGCGGGCGCGCTGATCCAGGCGAGAGTGAAAAGGCTGGTGTATGGCGCGCGCGATGAAAGGGCTGGAGCTGTGGAATCGCGATTCAGGGTTTGTGACACGGATTTTCTGAATCATCGAATTGAAGTTACCGCCGGCGTGCTGGAAGAAGAGTGCAGAGAAGTGATGCAGGATTTCTTTCGCGCGCGGCGGACAAGTCAGAACCACCTGCGTTAGCGGGTGGCAAAAGATTGTCAGGCGGCAGTTATCTGGCTTGCGTATGAGTAAGGCACAGGCCACCCGCTGACGCAGGTGGTTCTGACTCGGAGAGGTCGCATAGTGGCTTAGTGCACCGGTCTCGAAAACCGGAGTGGGGGAAACTCCACCGTGGGTTCAAATCCCACCCTCTCCGCCACAAGATTTCGGATTTCGGATTGCGAATTGTGGATTTGAAAACCCTTGCGGGAAAGGCGAGTTCTGGTAAATCCGAATTCCGAAATCCGCAATCCGAAATTCCACCGGAGAGGTGCAAGAGTGGTTGAATTGGCAGCACTGGAAATGCTGTGAGCGGGAAACCGTTCCGTGGGTTCGAATCCCACCCTCTCCGCCAGAAAAATTTCGGATTGCGAATTGCGGATTTGAGAAGTTGCTGGAGTTGTTAATGCGAACGTCGAACTTCTGGGCAATCCCAACGGCAGTCGGGTTCGCCGTTAGCTTTGTAGCTGCGGGCGGTTTAGTTGAGACGGCCGCCGGTCAATCCCGCGCCGCGCGTCACCGTGCAAAGCCCGCATCTATTTGCGGCAACCCGCAAGTTCCTTGCAAAACGAGTGTTCCGTTCCAGCCAAATGATTTGCCGTTTCGTGTGCCCCCAAGCCTGGTCATCGTTGACACCGAACTGTTTTATGCAATCGTCCTGAAGAGCGTTACCGCAGACGAGGGAGACTGCAAGGTTTTTGTTCCGGAAACAGAGCGTTTGGAGGCGCAGGCTTTGTTCCCGGATCGTAAAGTCTTCTCCTCCCGCTGCGCTGACATCGAGAACCTGTTCTATACAAACGTCAATCCGAAGTTTAGGATTATGGCTGTCTACGGCGGGACTACACTTGCCGAAGCCAAGCGAGTGCTCGAGGCGGCGAAGGCAACAGGAAAATTTTCCGGCGCTTATTTGCGGCGGATGCGCACGGGTTTTAACGGCACGTAATCAGCAGGACAGACATCCCCAAGTGTCAAAAAAGTTCCCTGAGACAAGCAGGACTACTTGTTCTAATTACGAAGCAAGATGAACAGTAACGCTTGGGAATGGAGTTTTTTATGGACGACAAATTAGCAGCTGAGGAAGCCAGACGATCGGTACAACACGAGTCGGTGAAGGCGCAGGTGGAGGGCGAAGTACAGTCGGAGATTGCCAATCAGGCGCAGGCTCCGGCGGCGGGTGAGGCGCCCAGAATTAAGGAAGTAGCGGGACAGTTTCGTTCAAAGGCGGTCGATGAAGTAGTCTCGACGGAGCGCGAAGTTGAACGTGGGCGTGGCGCCGCGAGAGTCTCGCAGGTCATCGATTACATCTTCTATGTGATTTATGCGCTGCTGGGAATGAGGTTTCTGCTGGCGTTAATGGCTGCGCGCAGCACCGCGGGCTTCGTTCAGTTCATCGTTACGGTGACGAACCCGTTCTACTCTCCTTTCCGCGGGATAGTCGCGAGTCCCAGCACCGACCAGGGGCATACGCTGTTGATGCCGATCATAATTGCGATAATTGCTTACGTCTTGCTGCATCTCGCAATCAATGGTTTGCTCCGAATGCTGGCGCATCGCAAGACACAGATTTGAAGCATTGCCGATTGCCAAATGCCAATTGCCAATTCGCGATTGTTTGCGCAAGAATCGTTGCGTTGTTCAGGGATGAAGAAGTAGCTGGACGGAAAAACCAATTGGCAATTAGAAATCGGCAATCGGAAATGTTTTGACAAGTTATCAGACTTCGGGCTCCGCACAACGCAGTGCCGGTGAACCCCGCCAGGCCGGGAACGGAGCAACGGTAGCTAGGCGCGCGTGTGTTGCGGGTAAGTCCGGAGTCTGGCCAATACAAAAGTAAAGTAGCGCCGGCTGGAGTGAAACTCTAGCCGCCGCTCCTGGCATTCCTCTAGCAAAAGTCACTGACGAATGTAGGAGAACGGGAGAGCAGTGATGAAGAAGTTCTTCGCCGTCATATTCGCCGTCCTCCTCGTTTGCTTCCTGAATGTGATTGGCTTCGCTCAGGAATTAAATGAGTATCCTCCGACCGGCGAGTTCAAATCAATCAATTCCAGAGATGACAACCGAAGTCCACCACCCTGGGGCTTTCTCGGCTGGGAAGATCGGGTTTTGAAGAAGGGGCCGCTGGCTCCTTCGGTGAATGATCGAGATGCATTAAAAGGTTTCTTGCGCGAACCCAATACCGGACTGATCCGTTTGCTGCCGCACGAGCTTTATGACAACCAGAGCTCTCCCGTAGCGAAGAAACTGAATATTCGGGGAGGCGGAGCTTATTACTCGTTCGTCCATCTCACGCATGCTTTTGGATACGGTTCAGACATCGAGTTGGACCACAACAAACTGTCCGCGGGATTTGGCGGCGCTGACTATGGAATGTTAACCAACCTCGGCGATGTGCCGCTGGAGCAAATCACTTGGGCGGACATGCGGGTGAAGGAAATTGCCACCTATCGGCCGGCCAGAACCCAAACGGAGGCGCGGGCGGAACAATGGCTACTGCTTAACTTGCATTTGGGAAAGACGTTTGATGGACTTCATTATCAGGGCAGCGTGCCGGTTAAAGCGAACTCAACTTATCTGCTACGCTCGATAGTTTATCGCATCAGCAACGTGCTGGTTGCATTCAGGTTGGTGCGGCAGGACACGGACGGGAGCGTGATCATCGCCTGGAAGCTTTTGAAGCGTTATCATATTCCTGAACTCAAATGGAACAAGTAGCGTAAGTCCGGAGTCTGGCCGAATCAGTAGTCATGAGTAATGAGTGATGAGTAATGAGTAATGAGTGATGAGTAATGACTCCCACGCATCTGTCCACGATTCAGTCCGTTCGGTTCGGTCTCTCCGATGAAAACACCTCCCACCAACGAAGGAGTAATCGCATGAAGAAGATCTTCGCCGCTACGTTATTAATGGCCGGCCTCTCAATCGTCTCGGTCAATACCTTCGCGCAATCCGAATCACGCGATGACGTGATCAAGCAAATCGAAGCCAAGCGAGCAGAACTATCCGTTCTGGAAAAGAAAATCCTGGTACCGTCGGAGGAAGATCGAACTACCTATGCGGAGTTTCTTAAACAACCTGACACGGGTTTGATTCGATTGATGCCACGCGAGGTTTATGACAACGTGCTGGCCGTTCGTGGCGGTGGTTCATACTATTCGTTTTCTAATCTTACGCATGAGTATGGACGCGGCTCGGAAATCGGTTTGGAACAGGGCTTTCTGAAGGTCGGCTTTGCCGGAGCCAACTATGGAATGCTTATTAACCTTGGTGACATTCCTCTCGAGCAGGTGAATGCTGAGGTTCCGGGCGTAGGATTTCTCACCGCCTATAGCGCGGTTAAGGAAGAGCCGCAGGCTCGAATTGAGTCACGACGATTTAGCGAGGGCACCACGATCGACGGCGTTCCCTTTATTAACAGGCAACGAGCCCAGGTTAATACCACTTACGTAGTGCGCTCGATCGAGTACTCCGGTCCTGATGTGCTGGTGGCATTCAGAGTACTACGCAAAGACCGGGATGGCAGCCTGATCATTCTCTGGAAACTATTAAAAAGCTATCCCATAACAGATTTGGTCAGGCAGAACTGAAACGATTCGACAACCAATTCGGAAATCCAGAAAGATTCATGACCTATCAAGTAATCGCACGTAAATGGCGCCCGCAGACTTTTGATGAAGTCACCGGGCAGGAACCGATCACGCGCACTTTGCGCAATGCCATCGAGCATCAGAGGCTTCATCACGCCTATCTCTTCTCCGGCGCGCGCGGGGTTGGCAAAACCACCACCGCGCGTTTGCTGGCCAAAGCACTGAATTGCCACAAGGCCCAACTGCCGACCGCGAACCCCTGTCGCATGGACGATCCGGATGCCTGTCCCTCATGCCGCGAGATCACTGACGGCCGGTCGATTGACGTGCAGGAGATTGACGCTGCCTCGCATACCGGGGTGGGCAACGTACGCGACTCGATTATCGAAACCATCGGTTTCGCGCCGGCGCGCGATCGTTACAAGGTCTTCATCATCGACGAAGTTCACATGCTCTCGACGCCGGCATTTAACGCCCTGCTGAAGACTTTGGAAGAACCGCCGGAGAAGGTGGTCTTCATCATGGCTACCACCGAGCACCACAAGGTGCCGGAGACGATCCTGTCACGCTGCCAGCAATTCGAGTTTCGCACCATCGCCACGGTCAGGATTCTCGAGCGACTGCAGCTGATCGCCAACGCAGAAAAGATCACCGTTCCCGACGATGCGTTGCGTGAAATTGCGCGCTCCGGCGAAGGCTCGATGCGCGACGCGCAATCAAACTTTGACCAGGTGATAAGTTTTGCCGGAAGTGAGATCAAGAAGGAAGACGTGGAGCTGGCCCTTGGCGTGGCCGGCGCCGACACTTTGATCAGGGTGGTGAACGGCATCGCGAATCACCAACCGGCGGAGGCGCTGGCCGTCGTTGATGACGTGGTGATGCGCGGTCACGACCTGAGAAACTTCTGCCGCGATCTGCTGGCACACTTTCGCGATCTGCTGGTTACGAAAGTTTCGGCCAGCGATGACTTGCTGGAGTCGGCCATCTGCGAGCGAGATGAGCTGCAGCGCCAGGCGGCGCTTTTCTCGGAGGCGGATCTGGTGCGCTTCTTCCACTCGCTGGCGGAAACCGAAACTCTGCTGAAGACGGCCGCGCATCCGCGATACCAGCTGGAAGTAGGTCTGGTGAAGTTGATGGAGATGCGGAGGCTGGAGAGTTTGGGCCAACTGCTGGACCGGCTCGACACGCTCGAGGCTTCGGTGCGTACCGGCGCGCCGGCGGGAGCATCGAGCGCAGCCAGAACGGTTTCGGCTCCATCGCGTTCACCCGCGCCGTTATCTCCGGCCCATGAAAAACAGGCTCCTCCCACAAAGAGCCAAACGGTAGCGACGTCTGGCGCGGCTGCATCCGCTGCTGCGACAGGCGCCGCGACCCGGACTGCTCCGGACCTCGCCTCCCGGACAGAGTTGAATCAGTCGTCCAATATCGCACCTGCAGCAGCTGCAACGGGCCCGGCGGTTTATTCAGAGACAGAAGATGTAGCGACCGGGGCGAACGTGCCGGCTGGTGATGCTGTCCAGGTTGCCGGATCCGAGATTGAGCAAATCAAAGCGTCGCTGGAAAAAAGGCGCAAGATGTTTCTGGTGACCGCGCTGGAAGGTGCCCGCGTGGCGGCTATCGAGGGCAATGAGTTGTGCATTGAGTTTGCGCCGGACACCAGGCACCTGCGCGATACGCTTTCGAAAAGCGAGAACGTCAAGATCCTGCGGGAAGTTTGTAAAGAGGTCACCGGCCGCGACCTGGGCGTGCGGTTTGTGATTAGAGACATCGATGCCGACAACGTTCCCGTTTCAAAGGAAGAGACCGAACGGCGCGAGAAACAGGGCTTGCGCGAAACGGTTGAAAAAGATCCGGTAGTCCAGCAAATGCTGCGTACCTTTCGCGGCGAGATTGTAGATGTGAAGCGGGTTGATGGTGAACAGTAAAAGCCTGTGCCGCTTGACTGTGATATTTGAGAGAATCTAAAAGATCAAGACCGGCACCATGGGGGTGCCGGTCCTGTGCGCCACGTTCACCCTTAGACGTGGCGCCTCGCGACACTTTGGTCTCCGTCGAGACAAAAGTGCCTGCGCACCGGGGATGCACGCCGCTTTCGTGCATCCCTGGCCGATCAACTGCTTAGTTGCCCATGCTCCTCAACCTTGCGTGAGCGGCGCCGGATCGGAGAACGCTCCTTGAGTAAGTCCTTGTGTCGCGATCCAATCACGTAGGCCAGTCCCTGGTAACTCATTCCTAATAAATTGGCGGCGCGAGTCACGCTGGCATTCGCCTGGGCCAGCGCCTGTCTGATTAAGCTGGCTTCAAACTTCAAAACCTCAGTTTGCAGATCACAGGGTTTGTTAAGAATCGCTTCGGTGGCGGCTTCCGCTTTCAATTCACCTCGCAAGACCGAGAAGACTTTTTTAGCGGCCTCATTCAATCTCAGAAGTAAATCCTGGCTTTGTGATTTTACGAGCCAGTCGCTCGCTCGATCGTAAGCCGCGTACAAGATATCGGGCGCAAGTTCGTCCAACTCTTCAATCAAGGTGAGAGCGGCAAGGCCCGCTTTGTTGAGTGCGCCTACCTGATGCGCGACTTCAATGGCTTTTTGAAAAGTGAATTGTGCTCGGTCGGTTTGCTTGAGACGGGCTAAGGCGATGCCGTGGGTGATGAGGGCGTCAGTTAGAAGGCATTGATGGCCGCTTTTTTCTAAGACTCGAACCGCGCTCTTCGATACGGATTCAGCCTCCTTGTATCTTTTCTCCGCGATCAGAACTTGTGCTCGTGTGTCATCGATTTGTGCGATCCCTATCTTGTCTTTTAGTCTTGCCGTGAGGCGACGAGCTTGATCTAAGTATTCATATGCTTTTTTGAAGCGCGACAACTTATAGAAAAGGAAGCCGAGATTGTTTTTTACGTCTGCGCGGAAGATAACATTATTAGCAAGCTTGAATTGACGATCGGCTTCTTCATATTCATTGATAGCACGTTGAAAGTAGTCGTCCCGTTTTTCAGACGTAGCAAGATTCCTTAACACGATCGCGAGTTCATTGTGATAATTCCCTTTGGTGGTGTGGTTAGTAACTTTTTCAAAAAGAGTAGCGTTCTCGGTCAGAATACTTAAGGCAACATTATATCGGGAGGCCGACCACTCAACAGTTGTCAATTTAAGAAGTGCTCTGGCTCTTGTATTGCCTCCTACCGTGAGTTTTTGCAGTGCTTCTTCCAGCATGATTCTCGCCTCATCGAATCCACCTTCGCGCCAATAGCAATAAGCGATTTCGGCTCGGGCCGCTGCGACTTTCTTAATGTCTCCCACTGACTCATGAAAAGAAATACTCTCGCTTATTAGATTCTTGGCGATTTCCTGTGCATCCTCAATACCCTCTTTGCTGCCTATGCATCCGGTTAGGATTCCTGCACAGAGTAGAACCTCTGCCGCAACGGAGGCATGAAGTTCAATCGTCTTCGGCCGTTCTCCGACGCGCTGCCACAAGGGAGCCATCTGTCTGCGAGCCCCCTCGTAATCACCTTTATCCTTCAACTCCAGCGCAGTCTGACATCTGAGGAGCGCTTCTTCGTTTGCCGTAAGGTGCGGCGTATGGAGCTTTGGTGAGGTTATCTTCATGAGAGATAGCCCTTTCTGAGTGAGTGTAAGAGAGCTTGCAATCTACGCTGCGGATATTAGTTGTCGCCACAAGTACTTGCAAGAACTTCTGGAAGTTGTTCTATTCTTCTTTGATGTAAGAAGTCTTGCATCCTCAAGGACCTCAAAGGAGAACCAACAATGAAACGGTTTTTAGCAGCGATGGCACTAGCCTCTGTGCTGTCTATTTCGACGTTTGCCGGCGAAATACCCACTAGTGGTATCACCGCGCCACCGCCAGCTCAACCACCGCCCACCGCGCCTGGCGATATACACTCTACAGATCTAACGCAGCCTTTGTCGGATGCTGCGCTCACTTTTGTTCAGTGGGTGCTCGGTGGGGTTGTCTAAAGTGGATCAAGCGGTAAGTACCTGGACAGCCATCCAATCTGCACCCTCCGCTTTGGCAGTTTTGGCAGTTACCGCATAGCTACTTTCAGGGTGGACCTTACAACCTGAAGAAAGTACAGCGCCTCACGGCAGCAGGGGAGTGGTCTGTCTCAAAGCTTTCCCTGGCCGGTTAGAGAGCGACTGTCTTCCCACCGGGGCACAAGTGCCCTCTGTAAACGGGAGGTTAAGACCATAGGGTTTCCTTCGGCGAACAGATAAAGGATCACCGACGAACAGAAGGACCACCGACGAAGAAAGAAAGGAAGACGATCCACTAAATCACACGAACTAACACGAACACCCATTGTTTGGTGTGGTTTCGTTATTTAGTGGATGGTTTTTCCTTCAAAGCAACAGATGCGCTACGCCTTTGCGATTCGTTTTTCGCGAGCGACTGCGAGGAATGCCCGGGCGGCGTGTGAAAGCGTGGCGCCCTTGCGATAGATCAGGTGAATGCCTCGCTCCAGCCGCATCTCACGCACCGTCAACGCCACCACCTGTTTGCGGGCAATTTCCGACTGCGCCGTCAAACGCGGCACCAGGGCCACGCCCATTCCCTGTTCCACGAATCGCTTGATTGCTTCCAGGGTGGGCATCTCCATCGAGATGTTGAGCGGGGTCTTGTACTTCTCAAAAGTGCGCACCACCTTCTCTCGATAGGGTGAAGAAACATTGTGGGCAATGAACGACTCCGCCCCCAGCTCCTTAACCGAAACCACGTCCTTGCCGGCCAGCGGATGGTCCGGCGCCACGATCAGCGCCAGCTCGTCTGTCATCACCGGAACCGAGGAGATTGAGGAATCGCTCGGCTTGTAGGAAACCACTCCAATCTCAAACTCACGTCCCAGGATCTCCGAAGGGATGCGGCTGGCCAGGCCGCGCTTCACTTCCACCTTGATGTGCGGATGGCGGGCGCGGAAAACGGGAATCACCGGCAGCAGGTACATCACCGTGTACTCATTAGCGCTGAGCGTCAGTTTTCCCCGGTGCAGGTCCTTCAACTCTTTGATGGCCGTGTGCGCGCCATTGCGCAGGTGAAGCATCTGCTGGGCAAACTCGTGGAGCACACGCCCGGCCGCGGTCAACGTGCCATCTTTGGAGGAACGATCGAAAAGCGGCTCGCCCAGTTCGACCTCTAATCGACGTATAGCCTGGCTTACCGCCGGCTGTGTGCGATGCAGCGCCCTGGCCGCCCGCGAGAAGCTTTGCTCCTGCGCCACGGTCACCAGCACCTCGAGTTGATTTATGTCCATCTTCCGCTCCCGACTTAGAGTAGTGTCCTAATCTCAACTCTTTGCGTGATCTTTGCGCTCTTGGCGTTCCTGGCGGTTAATTGCTGCAAAGGTTGATTACCGCAAAGTACGCGAAGGGCCGCAAAGCTGCGCAAAGAAGTTCCTCCAATAGTGGGCCCGCCGCCTTAAGTTATGACCTCCTAAGCCCGGGGTTATCGTATCATAATTGGTTATCGTTTCATAAAGATAATAACTTTGACTTTGAGGGCCGGAGCCCTTAGGATTATGGTCCCTGACTGATGGAGGCCTTCACTGATGAGCATGGATAGAATCTCAATCTTCGACACGACATTGCGCGACGGCGAACAGTCTCCCGGCTGTTCCATGGACCTGGACGAGAAGATTCGCATGGCCCGGCAACTCGAGCTACTGGGCGTCGACATTATCGAGGCGGGATTCCCAATTTCTTCCGAAGGCGATTTTGTGGCGGTCAAAGCCGTTGCGGCTGCCTGTCGCAACGTGACCGTCGCCGCGCTTTGCCGCACCTCCGAACAGGACGTGGCCCGCGCCGCCGAAGCTTTAGCCGGTGCGGCCCATCCCCGCATTCATACTTTTTGCGCGACCTCCGATATTCACCTTGAGCATAAGCTGCGCAAGACGCGTAGCGAAGTTATCGAAATGACGAAGGCGTCTGTACGGATGGCGCGAAACTTTGCGGAAGAGGTGGAGTTCTCGGCGGAAGACGCCACTCGCAGCGACATCGACTATCTTTGCGAAGTGCTCTCGGTTGCGGTGGATGAAGGCGCGTCGGTCATCAATGTCCCCGACACGGTGGGTTACACGCTCCCTTCAGAATATTCACGTTTGGTAGCTACGGTCCGCGAACGTGTAGTTGGTGATAGAGACGTAACCATCAGCGTTCACTGTCACAACGATCTGGGGCTCGCGGTCGCGAATAGTCTGGCGGCAATTGAAGCAGGAGCACGGCAGGTTGAGTGCACGGTAAATGGAATCGGCGAGCGCGCCGGCAACGCGTCGCTGGAAGAGTTAGTAATGGCCATACATGTACGCGCCGACCAGTTGTCCTTTGAAAACAACATCAACACTCGCCAGCTTTATCCAACCAGCCAACTGCTCTCGGCCATAATCGGTTCCGAGGTGCAGCCTAACAAAGCAATCGTTGGCCGCAACGCTTTCGCCCACGAAGCCGGCATTCACCAGCACGGTGTAATCAACAATCCACTTTGTTACGAGATCATGACTCCTGAATCCGTGGGTGTAACAAACAACAGCCTGGTATTGGGGAAACATTCCGGCCGTCATGCTCTGGCGCTGCGTTACGAAGAGCTTGGTTATTTCCTGACCGCGACCGAACTCAATGGGGCCTATATCGAGTTTACCGAACTAGCCGATCGCAAAAAGCGAATCTACGATCAGGATCTCATTTCCCTGCTTTCAGCTGAGACGAAAGCCCGTCCTGAAGTCACCATCATCGAGCCGGCCGGCGCCTCCCACGCGGTGCGTGCAAACAGCTACCGGTAAGGAGCGGACGGCCGACGGACGACGGACGACGGTCGGAGAATACCTTGGTAGCGGTCGACTGGAACTCACCTTTCCTCGGTCGGCCGTCGTCGGTCTGCGGTCATCTTCAAGAATTCGAGTGAACAATTCGGTTTGGCGCATCGTATTTTCTCGCGCGGAGGAAATATTGAATGCGCGATCCATTTACAGCAGGAATTCTTAGCTTCTTAATCCCCGGGGTGGGCCAGCTTTATAACGGCCGAATTCTCGCGGGCATACTTTGGTTGATCATTACGCCCGGCTTCTGGATTGGGACGGGCGGTACGCTGGGATGGATCTGTCACCTTATTGCTGCCTACACCGCTTATTCATACGCGAAGGACAATCCCATTCGCGTGTAAGCAAAAAGGGCGTTGCCGGGGAGGGGGCCATGACAACGCCCTTGTGCGATATGGGATAGCCGCGGTCCAACTGGCTACCGTTAAGAGACTATCCGCAGATTACGCAGATTCAAGAACGAAGAAGGCAGAACGCAATAAGCGAAGGCAGAAAGCAACCAGGTATCAACGTTGCTCGTTCCCTGTGTTTTTTTAATCTGCGTAATCTGCGGATAGTCATTTGCGCAATCCTCAACCTCAAAGGCGCTCTCGTGCTATTCTTTCCTCCATCATCAAAACCGACACTGCAAATGATCCGGCGGCTCCGTCGTCCGAGGCTGCTGCTACAGAGAATCCGTTACGCGCGGGCATGCGGCTCGAGCCTACAGCTCCGCCGAGCGCCATGCTCATCTTTGGCGCCACCGGTGATCTGACCAAACGCAAACTCCTCCCGGCGCTCTATCGCCTCTCGCAACAGCGGCTGATTCCGAGTGAGTTTGCCGTGCTGGGCACTTCCCGCCAGGCGCTGAGCGACGAAGAGTTTCGCTCAATGATGAAGGCGGCGGTGACCGAGTTTGGTCCTGAAGAGACGCTGGATGAATCTACCTGGCAGAGTTTTGCTAAACGTCTCTTCTACCTTGATGGCGATTTCAAGGAGCCGGGACTCTATCAAAAGTTAAAGACTAAGCTCGAAGAGATCGATCGCGAATGCGACACGCAGGGCAACCGCATTTTTTACCTGGCCACTGCGCCGGATTTTTTTGGCTTGATTGCCGGTCAGCTCGGGGACGCGGGCATTGCCAAACCAAAGAAGAAAGCCTGGACCCGCATCATCGTCGAGAAACCATTCGGTCACGATCTCGAAAGCGCGCGGACCCTCAACAAGGAGCTGGCCAGGGTTTTTGACGAGAAACAGGTTTACCGGATCGATCATTATCTCGGCAAAGAAACTGTTCAGAACCTGCTAGCTTTCCGGTTCGCCAACAGCATCTTCGAGCCTTTGTGGAACCGGCAGTACATCGACCACATTCAGATCACCAATGCCGAGTCGATCGGCGTCGCGGGACGGGGCGCTTATTATGAAAAGGCCGGCGCCTTGCGCGACATGATTCAGAACCATGTATTTCAGGTTACTTCCTTAATCGCGATGGAGCCGCCGGCGTCGCTATCGGCCAACAGTGTGCGCGACGAGAAGTTTAAGGCGATGCAATCTGTGCGGATATTTCCCAAGGACGAAATTGATCAGTTTGCGGTGCGCGGGCAATATGGGCCGGGCATTGTGCTGGGAGATAAGGCGCCCGGTTATCGTGAAGAGCCGGGCGTCGATCCAAATTCATCGACCGAAACCTTCGCCGCACTCAAGCTGCAAATCGACAACTGGCGCTGGTCCGGCGTGCCTATCTACCTGCGCTCAGGCAAACGCCTGCAGAAACACGTCACCGAGATCGCAATTCAGTTTAAAGACGTCCCGCACCGGATGTTTGACGAATCTGATTCGCCGTTGCAACCCAACGTCCTGGTTATTCGCATTCAACCTAACGAGGGGATTACGTTGCGGTTCAGCGCCAAGCTGCCCGGGCAGGCAATGCGCATTCGCGCGGTCAACATGGACTTCCGTTATGGCTCATCATTTGGGGTCAAGTCGCCCGAGGCCTACGAGCGTTTACTACTTGATTGCATGCTGGGGGATTCGACCCTTTACGCGCGCCGCGACATGGTTGAGCGCGGTTGGGAAATCGTCGCCCCCATCCTCGAAGCCTGGCAAAAACCGGCAGCTGACTTTCCAAACTACGAGGCGGGTTCATGGGGACCGCGAGCGGCGTTTGAGTTGATCGAGCGCGATGGCAGACAATGGCGGAAGTTGTAGTTGGTTAGAGGTCAGAGGTCAGAGATCAGAAGTCAGAGGTCAGAAGTTCAGAGGTCAGAAGTGAGTTCAGGACTTGACCCGCATTGCTACTTACAAGAAGTTCAGAGTTCAAACTTCAGTTTGCCCGATGCGGAGGCAGTTTATCCGAGTTAGAAGAGCAATCTAAAGATTGAACTCTCAACTTCTTGAATTCTTATGCAAATTCAGATTGAGAAAACTCTGGATGTTGAGGTAGTCGAACGCGAGCTCGCAGAGCTCTGGAAACAGAGTTCCGGCGATCGTGAGACGGACGATGATGCGGCCGTGCTGCGTGCCCGGGTGGCGAACCTGCTTGTCTTTGTCCCCGATGATGAGTTACTGGAGGAAGCACATCAGTTGTTGCGCGATCTAACTGCCGTCCATCCCTCCCGCACACTGATGATGCTGGGGCTTCGAGGCGCTCCGGATCAGGATATAGAGATGGCGGTGGACTCGTTCTTTCAGACTGACAAAAGAACCGACAGAAAGCGACTTTGCTGCGAGGAAGTCACCCTGAAAGCCCAGGGAATTTTTGTTGAAGAACTTCCGAGCGCGGCGCTGCCGCTGCTGGTTTCCGATCTCACTTCATTCCTCTGGTGGCGTGACCAGGTGCAGGTTGCCGACAAAGTTTTTGACACTTTGCTGCGGGCCACCGATCGTCTGGTAATAGACTCCGCCGAGTTTGCAGATCCTAAAAATGACCTGCTCGAAACTGACAGACTTTTTGATCAGGATTGCTGCGAGAACGTAGGCATCAGCGATATCAACTGGGCCAGGCTTACATTCTGGCGCGAGCTCTTGGCGGATTTCTACGATGTGCCAACCTACCAACCGTGGCTCGACAAAACAGACTACGTCGGCATCGACTATGTTGGGCCGGAGCGCGAGTCAACCTCAGTCGCGCCGCAAGCTTTGTTGATTGCGGGATGGCTGGCAAGCCGTTTGGGATGGAGTCTGATCAATGAGGCACCGCCTGCAAAGAACGATCAAACTCTCATATTCAAGTTCTTAAGTCAGGGCGTGAAACGCAAGATCACAGTGGAACTGAATCGCGTCGAGGGCGGCAGCGGCATACAAGGAAAACTGGTGCGGGTTGAGCTGCGCACGAACGTCGATAAGCCGGCCTCATTTAGCGTTGCCCGTAGCACGGATAATCTGCACCTGCTAGCTGAAGCCAAATTAGGACCGCGGGTTCATCGTGGCCGCGTCTTGCCGGTGAGAAACCGGAGCGCGGCGCAACTGCTGAGCCGGGAGATGGAGATTCTCTGCAACGATAATATTTACCAACAAGCACTGGCCGTGGCGACAACACTCATTGAGCTTTTGAAGTCTTCTCACCCCGACCATTCCTGAGCTCGCGCTTCTCTCAAGGCCGCCCGATCAAAAACTGACCCGGTCGACACTGCTCCTAGGTTTGGGTAGTCTCATATCTCGAGGTTCAGAGAAAACGATCCACCAAATCACACGAAATCGCACCAAATTATTTCGTGTTGCTTCGTGTGATTTCGTGGATCGTTCAGCACTGTTTAAGGGCGGGCAGGCTTGCGGTCGGGTACTGGTGAAGCGCGCGGAATGTCGTCGTCGTCGGGTGGATTCTGGGCTTGAATCTTTGGTGGGCCACCGCGCAGGGCCGGAGGAATACTGGGAGTAGGAATGCTGACCGTGGCCACCGGATCTGTCCGGCGCAAAATCGCGCCACCACGTCCCGCCACCCAGACGTTGTATCCCCCTCGATAGGCCACCGAGAATAGAGATGCGCTGGTGATGGTCGGCTGAATCTGCCAGGTGGCGCCGCCGTCTTTGCTGTTAAGAATTCTTCCCTGCTCGCCGGTTACGAGTACGTCGTCACGCGAGTCGACTGACACGGCAAAAAGATTGGTGGTGAAACCACTTTCCAGATCTTTCCAGGTGGCGCCGCCATCATCGGTGCGAAGAATGACTCCATGCGCTCCAACAATGTAACCTCGTTGGGCGTCGGCGAAAGCTACAGCATAAAGCCACTCTTTCAAATTCTTATCAACCCGCTTCCAGCTTTCGCCGGCATCTTCTGTTCGCAGGATCGTTCCTTTGGAACCAACGGCAACTCCATGCTGCTGGTCCGTGAACCTCACCTCTTCGAGCCAGCTGAAAGTATTTGCGTTTTGAAAATGCCACGTCTCGCCGCCGTCCTTCGTGTGCAAAATCACCCCTCTGGCTCCCACCGCCCATCCGCTCTCGGGTGAAACGAAGTCCACGCCGAAAAGATCTTCCCGGACTTCAATCGCAACCGGTGTCCACGTCACCCCACCGTTCACGGTGCGAATTATGGTGCCTCGATCTCCCACCGCGAATCCGTTCTTTTGATTTACGAACTTGATTGAATTGAGCTGATTAGTTGTACCTGACAAACGCGCGGTCCAATTTTTTCCGCCTGAGCTGGTAAAGAGTATTTTGCCGCGCTCGCCCACGGCCCAACCATGCGAGTTATCGTAAAAGTAAATATCGGCGATATCTTCGCGCCCGCCTTCGGTCAGGCGACGCCAGGAAAGTCCGCCGTCGTCTGTGCGCACGACCAGGCCATCGGCGCCCGCCGCCCAACCCACAAACTCATCTGCAAAATGCAAGGCTGTAAGTTTGGGACTGGTGCGAACGTTGACAGGTAACCAGATCGTGCCACCATCCCCGGTCGTCAATACTAACCCGCGATCACCAGCGGCCCAGCCGTGCTTCTCATCCGTAAAGAAAACTGAAAAGAGATCTGTATGCACCAGCGTATCAAGGGATCGCCAGGTTGCGCCGCCATCGTCGGTTAGCAGGACGGTGCCCTGATAGCCGACTACTACCGCGCGTTTGGCGGA
>Ga0070697_100001669_pt1 | contig 16942 bp, 13 predicted proteins | sample KBSK1501metaG_FD_65475 | JGI IMG/M metagenome (GOLD analysis project Ga0070697, IMG submission 65475) | Corn, switchgrass and miscanthus rhizosphere microbial communities from Kellogg Biological Station, Michigan, USA - KBS K1-50-1 metaG | ecosystem: Host-associated > Plants > Roots >...
GAGACGGCGACGACCGCTGGACCCGTACGATCGGTCATCAGCACGAGCGCGATGGTTCCCACGCGCACCGTCTTGACGCCGTCGCCCGCCGGAAGCTCGACGCGGAACAGGTTCTCCGGTGTCACGGGGGACAGGCGGCCCTCCGCGAGCGCGCGGATGTCGTCCGCCCAACGGTAGGCGTCCTCGAGCTGGTGCGATGCGATGCACACGGCGAAGGGTCGCGCCGCCCGCTCGGCTGCAAGGGCGCGGTATAGCGCCCCCGCCGCGGCGCGGTCGGCCGAGCTGGCCGGCTCATCCAGCAGCAGGACATCGGTCCGCAGCGCGAGCGCGCGCGCGACGGCCACGCGCTGGATCTCGCCGTCCGACAGCTCGTGGCGGCGGCGGCTGAGTAGCGCCTGGAGTCCCAGGCGCTCGACGACATCGGCGAGGATTCCGTTCGCTGCCGTTCGTCCGACATCGCGCACGCGCAGCCCGTACTCGAGGTTCTCTCGGACGGTTCCGCGAAACAGAATGGGCCGCTGCTCGACCAATGTCACGCGCCGGCGCAGGGCTGCGGGGGAGCGGCGGGGAACCACCGTGCCATCAAAGAGCACTTGCCCTTGTGTCGGCGTCTCGAGGAGCGCGAGCAGGCGAAGCAGCGTGCTCTTTCCCGCGCCGTTGTGTCCGACGACCGCCGTCGCGCCGGTGCGCGGGATGGTGAACTGCTCGAGGTCGAGCACCACGCGTCCTTCGTAGCGATGACGGACGCCGCGCAGCTCAAGCATGGCCGCGTCCTTGCAGGACCTGCAACGCGATGTTCACGACGAGCGCCAGGATCAACAGCACCAGACCGAGCGCGAGGGCCAGGCCGAAGTCGCCCTGCGCCGTGTACAACGCGACCGCGGTGGTCAGGGTACGCGTGGAGCCGCGGATATTGCCGCCCACCATCATCGCCGCGCCGATCTCGGCGACGACCTGGCCGAAGGCCGCGGTGATGACGGCGGCGAGCGCGAAGCGTGCTTCGCGCACCACCGTCCAGGCGGTGCGCCACGATCCCGCCCCCAAGGTGGCGGCGGTGCGGCGGATGCGGGGGTCCACACCTTGAACCGCGGCGGCGGAGAGCGCGGCGGCGATCGGCAGCGCGAGGAGCACGTCGCCAACGACGATCGCCTGCCAGGTGTAGAGCCACCCGAGGCCACCCAGCGGGCCGCGGCGGGAGAGCAGGCCGTACAGCAGCAACCCGACGACGACGGTGGGGAACGCGAGGGCGGTGTTGACGACCGTTAGGGCGGCGCGCCGGCCCCAGAAGCGGCGCGTCGCGAGGAAGTACCCGAGCGGCAGCCCCGCGGCGCAGGAGATTGCGGTCGCGACCACCGCGACTTTGAGCGTGAGCAGCGCGATTCCATAGACCTCGGAATCACCTGCAACGAGAAGTCCCCACGCCCGCCGGAAGCCTTCGGCTAGAAAATCCATCCAATGCCAAGACTGATCCAGGGATGCAGCGTCCAATCCTGGAGCGGCTGGGACAGCGGAAGCACGCGAGAGCCGTCGGTAGCCTGCGTGTTGTCATGGAAGGAAATCGGATACTTGAGGCGCCACAGCTGCGCGCGCACATCGGCATTGAACATCACCCGACGGGCGGGATACCAGCGCACGCCGGTCATGAACGCGGGCGTGAGTTTGGTGCCGAACCGGTAGCCGCTCTTCGTCGTGTCGCCCGGAGAATTCACGTCGAACACGAGCCCCAGCCCCGTCCCCAGATAGGGAGCAAATCCGTGCCATGTCTTCCCGCCGGTGAGCCGCAGCTGCATCCCGATTTCGACGTGCGCCAAGTCGGATGGAAACGGTCCGGTCTTGCGCTCGGGGGATGACGAATCGGCGCGCTGATTGATGATGAAGCGATCGCCATGCAGGTAGGTGCCGGAGAATTGGAAGTGCAGCGATTTGCCGGCCGGGATTTCATAGCGCAGCCCGAACGTCATCGCGTTGCTGGTGCCGGCACCCGCCACGCCGCGGTCGGCACCCAGGTGGCCGATGACCACCACGGGGCCCGAGTGGAGCCGTATGTCGTGAAAGGGGGAATTCGCGGGGTCGTGACCCACCTGGGCGGAAAGTTGGACTGTTGGAATGTTGGAAAGAAACATTCCGAAGATCATCCACCTTCCCACGTTCCAACCTTCCAACCTTCCAGTCATCAGTCAGTCTCCCTCAAGTCCCGCCCCGTCATCTCCTTCGGAGGCTCGATTCCAAGCAACTGCAAGATCGTTGGTCCCACGTCGCGAAGCGAGCCACCAGTCCGCAAATGCCCCTTGGGGGCGCCTTCCCCCACGATGACTAATGGAACGGGATTCGTGGTGTGCGCCGTATGCGGGCCGCCGGTCGCCGGATCGATCATCAGCTCGCAGTTGCCGTGGTCCGCGGTCACCAGAACCGTGGCGCCGGCCGTGTCGGCCGTGGTCAGCACGCGCGCGAGACACTGATCGACGGTCTCGACGGCCTTCACGGCTGCCGCCAGGACTCCCGAATGTCCGACCATGTCGCCATTGGCATAGTTGCACAGAATGAAATCGTGCTCCTTCCCGGCGATTGCTTTGCACAACACATCGGTGACGCCGGGGGCACTCATCTCCGGCATCAAGTCGTACGTCGCGACCTTCTGCGACGGCACGAGCAAACGCTCTTCACCGGGGTAGGGTGGCTCGTAGCCGCCATTAAAAAAGTATGTGACGTGCGCGTACTTTTCCGTCTCCGCGGTGCGAAACATCGTCTTGCCGTGATCCGAGAGCACTTCCGCGACGATGCGTGACAACACGTTGGGCTCGAAGGCGGCGGGGAAGGGCAGCGTCTCGTCGTACCGAGTCATGGTCACGAGCTGCACTTCGGGCCGGCCGGTGACGTCGAAGCCGTCGAAATCGGGGCTCGCCAGCGCCCGCACGATCTGGCGCATGCGATCGGCGCGGTAATTGAAACAGAAAATCCCATCGCCGTCGCGAATCAGCGGAGCACCGGTGATGACGCGCGGCTTGATGAACTCGTCCGACTCGCCGGCGGCGTATGCCTGCTTGATCGCGGTGATGGGGTCGGGGGCCGCAACGCCGATGCCCTTCACCATCGCGTCGTACGCAAGTTTGGTGCGGTCCCAGCGTTTGTCGCGGTCCATCGCGTAGTAGCGGCCGATGACGCTGCTGACGGCCGGCCGGACGGCCGGCCCGACGGCCTGTAACAATTCTTCCATGAATCCGAGCCCGGACTTCGGCGGTGTGTCACGCCCGTCCAGCCAGGCATGGATGGCGACGGGCACAGCTCCGGTCCTGGCAAGCTCGACGGCAGCGAGCAGGTGCTTGTCGAGCGCGTGCACACCGCCGGTCCCGATCAATCCCATCACGTGCAACGTGCCGCCGCGCCGCCGTGTATCCTCGACCAGCTTCACCAGTTCAGGGATGCGAAAGAACTCTCCAGAATCGATCGACTGGGAGATCCGCACGATGTCTTGAGGGACGACGCGGCCGGCGCCCAGATTCAGGTGACCCACTTCGCTGTTGCCGATTTGTTCGTCGGGAAGACCGACGGCGAGACCGGACGCTTCGAGCAGCGTCCGCGACGCGCGGTCCCACAGCTTGTGCCACACCGGTGTTTTGCCGAGCTCGATGGCGTTGCCCTCGCGGCCCGGCCGGAAACCCCACCCGTCGAGCACGATGAGGACGACCGGGGTGCGCGTACTCCGAGTGATTGTCATATTGAAGGGGATGCAAGTTACCCAGATCGTTCCCGCGCTACTAGCTGCGCTCGGGCTTCTGATGCCGAGCGCCGAGTCCCAAGCCCCCAGCCGGTATCGCGTCACCGTCGACAATGCGTGGTTCTATCAGGACGTCGCGGGCCGGCGCATCGCGCGGCTCGCGCGCGGCGCCATCCTGCCTGCCGGCGCAACTCGCAACGACTGGATGCAGGTCTTGCTCGAAGGTTGGATCTTCGCGACGTCGGTCGGACCGAGCGATCGGCCCGACTTTGACTTGCTGGTGACCCGCGCGCCCAACGAGAATCTGCGCGCCGCGCCCGCCGGTCCGTTGGTCGCCGAGCTCTCGCAGGGATTCGGACTCAAGCGCGCGTCGCCCGACAGCAGCGGGCAGTGGGTGCATGTGACCCGCATCGGCTGGGTGCAGCGCAGCGCGCTCGCCCCAATGGCCGATATCGTCGCGACGCGGACCGCAGACACGTCACAAGCCTCCGATACCCAGGCGGTGCCGCCCCCACGCCCGAACCCCCAGGCCCCAACCCCCATCGACAGCACTCGCGCCCAACCGGTCCGTATGACGACCCTGTACCGCGTGCCGGACGGCCCCGAGGCCGGCACGGTGGCGACCGACACGCCGCTCCGCGTGCTGAGCCGCAACGGTGAATGGACGCGCGTGCAGTTCGAAGGCTGGGTCAAAGGCGGCGATCTGCAGGCCGCGCCGGCCGGTGTGCTGGTAGGCGTCACGGCGGCGGAGCTGCGCACCGAGCCCCAGCGCTACGCGGGGCAGGTGTTGCGCTGGAATCTCGAGTTCATTGCGATCCAAAAAGCCGACGAGTTACGGCCCGACATTCCCACCGGTGCTTCGTACGTCCTCGCGCGCGGACCGCTGCCCGAACGGGGATTCGTCTATGTCGTGGTTCCGGATGCCAGACTGCCCGCATTCCGCGCGCTCACGCCGCTCGTCACGATGACGATCACGGCGCGGGTGCGAAACGGCCGCAGCCGCTATCTCGGCAATCCGGTCGTGGACCTGATATCGCTGGAGGGAGGCGTAACCCCGTGAACGACCTGTTGAACGAGCGCATCCGCCGCAAGCTCGATGTCATGCCGGACGAGCAGGCGTATCAGGTGCTCGACTACATCGAATTCCTCGAGTCGAAGTACTCGCAACGGGCCGCCGGGGCTCCCGCGTTCCAGAAGGTTGCGGAAACGCTGGAAGACACGATGCGCGCCGGACGTGTCCCGATCACCATCATCCGGGGCACTATGGACGCGGTCGGCAAAGCCGGCCGGTTCTTCGAGGGCCTGGCCGCGGCCGGGAAAGCCGCCGTGGAAGAGGCCAAGAAGAAACAGGTTGAGGAAAGCAAACCCAGCGAGTAACTTCCGAGATGGGAACCTTCCGACCCGACGTCGCCCTCACCTTTGACGACGTCCTGCTCGTGCCCCGCCATTCGACGGTACATCCCCGCAACGTCGCTGTCGCCAGCCGCTTCACGCGGGCCATTCCCCTGAACATCCCGATCGTCTCCGCGGCCATGGATACCGTGACCGAATCGGAGATGGCGATGGCGATGGCGCGGCTGGGCGGGATCGGCGTGATCCACAAGAACATGCCGATCGACCGTCAGGCCGCCGAGGTGGATCGCGTCAAGCGCAGCGAGTCGGGCATGATTATGAACCCGATCACCCTCGGCCCCGACCGGCCGCTGCGCGAAGCGCAACAGCTGATGATGCGCTTCAAGATCTCCGGCGTGCCGATCGTGGATGGGGCGGGGAAACTGGTCGGCATCATCACGAATCGCGACCTGCAGTTCGAGCGTGAGCTCGACCGGCCGATCCGCGACGTGATGACGAAAGAGAAGCTCGTGACGGCGCCGGTCGGCACGAACCTGGACGAAGCTGAACGCATCCTCGCGAAGCATCGCATCGAGAAACTCCCGGTCGTCGACAAGCAGGGCCTGCTCAAGGGTCTCATCACCATCAAAGACATCTTCAAGCGGCGCCAGTACCCCGACGCCAACAAGGACCAGCATGGCCGGTTGCGCGTCGCCGCGGCCGTCGGCGGGACGCCGGACGCGCGGGCGCGTGCCCAGGCGCTGCTCGACGCCGGGTGTGACGTGATCGTCATTGACTCCGCGCACGGCCACAGTCAGGGCGTGCTGGATACCGTCGCCTGTTTGCGCGACGTCTTCCCCGAGGCGCAGCTCGTCGCGGGCAACATCGCCACCGAAGCCGGCGCGCGCGCGCTCGTCGAGCGCGGGGTCGATGCGGTCAAGGTCGGCGTGGGGCCTGGATCGATCTGCACGACCCGCGTGGTCACCGGGATCGGCGTCCCGCAGATCACCGCCATCGTGGATGCAGTGCGGGGCGCGGGCGATATCCCTGTGATCGCTGACGGCGGCATCAAGTATTCCGGTGACGCGGTGAAGGCGCTTGCCGCCGGTGCCGAGTGCGTCATGATGGGCTCGATGCTGGCGGGAACCGAGGAGAGTCCGGGCGAATCGTTCCTGCTCGAGGGCCGCCGGTTCAAGGTGATTCGCGGGATGGGAAGCCTGTCGGCCATGGAAGAAGGGTCGGCGGACCGGTACTTCCAGGAAGGCGAAGTCTCGCTCCAGAAGCTCGTGCCGGAGGGGATCGAAGGACGCGTCCCCTATCGGGGGCCCGTCGCCGACGTGGTCTTCCAGATGGTAGGGGGGCTGCGGAGCGGAATGGGGTATTGCGGGGTATGCGATATCGTTGCGCTGCGGACTGAAACCGAGTTCATCCGCATCACCACGGCCGGGCTGCGGGAATCGCATCCCCACGACGTGGTGATCACGCGCGAGGCGCCGAACTACAGCTTGTAGTCCTGCTCCGTGACGACTGAGGCTCGATGATTCTTCTTCCGCTGCTGCTCCAGGCGCTGAGCGGACAACCACCAGCCACAGCCGATCGCACCGTGATTGACGTCGCCGGCGTCGTTCGCGAGCACGGCGCCAAGTCGATCACCGAAGTGCTCGCCAGCCGAGTCGCCGGCTTGCTGGTCATTCCCGGTTCCGGGCTGACCGGTGCCGGTTCGCAGATCCGGTTCGCCGCCCGTCATACCGTGCTCGGCGTCGCCGCGCCGCTCGTTCTCCTCGACGGTATTCGCATCGATGCGGCCGAGGATGCGACCGCGTTGCCCGTAGACGGTCCGGGCCCCCTGCGGCTTGACGACATCAATATCGAAGACGTCGAGTCCATGGAGGTGCTGCGCGCCCCGACATCGGTCGCCGTGTACGGTCCCGGCGCTGCTGCGGGTGTCATTCTCATTCATATGAAGCGTGCGACGACGGGACCATTGCGCTGGGAGGCATACGGACGCGCCACCGTGTCGTCCCCCGCCGGCCACTGGCCAACCAATTACGGCGCAGTAGACACCAATAATACCGATCCGCGCATGCGTGCCGGCTATTGTGCCCTTACCAATGAGGCCGCCGGTGAATGTGTTCAAGACTACCCGCAGTCCTTCAATCCACTCGCAGCCCGCAGTCCCTTTGGAACACCATTGCACCGTCGCGCCGGTTTCAGCGCGACCGGTGGGAACCCACGGGGAGCGGTCCATCTTTCGGCGGATCTCGATGGCGACGGCAGTGCGTACGCGATGCCAGTTCTGCCGATAGATGCGAACGATTACTCGGGTGCCAATTTGCGCGGCAGTGCCACGGTGCGGCCCGCGTCGTTCCTCGAGATCGGCGTCCTGGCCGATCATCTCCATAGCACGCTGGGTCTGCCGGTGTATGAGCCGGTCCGCGACGCCTTACTCGGCCCAAGCGATGGCGCTGCATTCTCGTGGGACTCGCTCAGTGCGTTTTATCGGCAAAGGCCGAGCTCACAGCAAACCACGCGCACTCTGTGGGCGCTCAGTTTTCGCGCTGATCCGGTTCACTGGCTGCACCTGCAAGGTCAGCGTGCGACTGACGCTGTGACGAGCGAGGACGAAGCGTCCTCGCTGCCTACTCAGCGCGCCGTGGGCACGCGCCACATTCGGCAGCGAACCACGCAATTGAGTGCCGCAGCGGTTGCAGAGCCTTGGCCGAAGACCCGATTCACGACGACGTTGGGCACAGAGCGTCTCGGCTACCGTCTCGATCTAGGTCAGCGCATCTACTGTGGCTCGAGCAATCCCTGCGCGTCGTCGTGGTCAGCGACCTGGCGGAACTCCACGGCCTGGTACCTGGCCGAGGACGTCGCCGTCGGCGAGCGCTTCAGCGCGTCGGCGAGTGTGCGGCACGATCGCTTTACCAACCTCGACCTGTCCAACACGAACGGCAGTGTGGCGGTCAGTTGGGTGGCGCGTCCCTCGGAGCAGGGTGCGCTCGGCAGGTTGCAGTTACGCGCGGCCTACGGCTCGACCATCGGCGTCCCGGCTCCTGGAGTACTGTCCTCGGATATTTTTTCGTGGGTCATGCCACCCGAGAAGACCCGTGGATGGGATCTCGGCGCCACGTCCGGACTATTCAGCGGTCGGGTGAAAGTCGACCTGAGCGCATATGACTCTCGCTCGACGGCGAATCGCTACGTGTTCTATGGCTTTCCCGGTCCACCCACCCTCTACTTGCCAGACACCAAGATCAGTAACCGCGGCATCGCGGCGTCTTTTTCGGGGGCGATCCTCGAGCGACCAGGCGTTGGCTGGACGGCACAGCTTTCGGTCTGGGGGAACCGCAATCGAGTCACCAGCGGCTCATCGGTCCTCTCGACCTTGGCAGGTTACCCTGCGAGTGGCTACTGGGCACGCACCCTCGACCACTATGCTGATTTGAACGGTGACGGGATCATCGTGCCCAGTGAAGTCACCCTCAGCCCAACACCGACGTGGGCGGGCACCCCGTACCCGACGCAAGGGGCAGCGCTGACGTCCGCGTGGCGCGTCGGCACGCGCTGGCACGCGTCGTTGACCCTCGACTATCGAGCGGGACAAAGTCTGTTCAATGCCATCGGCTGGTGGCGGTGCGCCGGTAGGCCCGTCTGCCGGCAGCGGTACGACAGATCCACGCCCCTCGCGCAGCAAGCAATCGCGGTCGCGGGCATGGGAGATCCGATACTCCAGTATTACGAGGACGCTGACTACCTCAAGCTGCGTGAGATCGCAGTGGCGTTCGACGTCCCGCCCACCGCTGCCGCGCTGATCGGAGCGCGCGCGGCATCGATCACACTCGCCGGACGAAATCTCGCAACCTGGACGCGCTACTCTGGGGGCGACCCCGAGGCCGGCGGGTACGCGAAAGCGTTCGACCCGCTCGGTCTGTCACCAGCGATCTCCGATGCGGGAACTGTCCCACTCCCGCGGTCATGGTCGCTCGGTATTCGCCTCGCGTTCTAGCCCAGTGACGCAGGTCTAACCTTCGTCTCTATTGACAGATCGCTGGCCCGGGCGAACCTTGGGTCGGTCCGTGCCGTCGATTCGTCACCCCCCTGAACGGAGTCCCGCATGAATTTGTGGGCTACCAAATCGATCGCGTCGCTCCGCGCCGAAGCCAACGAGGCAGGCGAGCACCAGCTAAAACGGGCGCTCACCCCGCTCAACCTCGTCACCCTCGGCATCGGCGCCATCATTGGCGCCGGCATCTTCGTGCTCACGGGCCAGGCGGCCGCGCTGCACGCGGGACCCGCCGTCCCGGTCTCGATGGCGCTCGTCGGCATCGCCTGCGCCTTCGCGGGACTCTGCTACGCGGAGATGGCGTCGGCCGTCCCCGTCGCCGGCAGCGCGTACACCTACTCCTACGCGACGATGGGTGAGCTCATCGCCTGGATCATCGGGTGGGACCTGGTGCTCGAGTACGCCGCGGGCGCCGCGACGGTCGGCGTGGGTTGGTCCGGCCACCTCGTGTCGCTCCTCAGCCAGCTCGGTATCACCATTCCCCCACATCTCGCCGCATCGCCGACGCAATGGTGCACCGCCGTGCAGGTGCAGCAGGCGGTGGCGGGGTGCGGACACGCCGGGCTCAACTTCACCGGCGCGTGGGTCAATCTCCCGGCGGTCTTCATCGTTGTGCTGATGTCCACCATCCTCGTGATCGGCATCAAGGAGTCGGCAAGCGTCAATAACCTGATCGTGATCCTCAAAGTCACGATCATTCTCCTGATCATCGCGGTGGGCCTCGGGCACATCAATCCCGCCAACTACAAGCCGTTCATTGCGCCGAACGCGGGCGAGTGGGGCACGTACGGTATCTCTGGTGTGCTGCGCGGCGCCGGACTCGTCTTCTTCGCCTACATCGGGTTCGACGCCGTATCGACGGCGGCGCAGGAAGCACGCAATCCGCAAAAGGACATGCCCATCGGCATTCTGGGATCGCTCGCGATCTGTACGCTGCTCTACGTGGTGGTGTCGGCGATTCTCGTCGGAATGGTGCCGTTCAAAGAGTTGAACCTGCCGGCGCCGGTCGCGTATGCCATGGAAAAAGTCGGCGCGCCGCACTGGGTCCGTATCTCGATCGACGTCGGCGCGGTGCTCGGGCTCGCCTCCGTGATTCTCGTGATGCTCCTCGGGCAGTCGCGCGTGTTCTATTCGATGTCGCGCGATGGCCTGCTGGGCAAGTGGGCCGGCGCCGTACATCCGAAGTATCGGACCCCGTACCTCTCGACAATTTTCACCGGCATCGCGGTGAGCTTCGCCACGGGGCTGTTGCCGCTCCAGCTGCTCGGCCAGCTCGTGAACATCGGGACGCTGCTCGCGTTCGTCCTGGTTTGCGCGGGCGTCTGGATCCTGCGCAAGAAGCGCCCGGACCTCGACCGTCCCTTTAAGACGCCATGGGTGCCGGTTGTCCCGATCCTGGGCGTAGTCTGCTGCCTGGGTCTCATGGCGACGTTGCCGGCGGACACCTGGATTCGGCTGATCGTCTGGCTCTTGATCGGCTTCGCGATCTACTTCGGGTATAGCCGGAAGCACAGCCGTCTGCAGAAGGAGCTCCAAGGTGGGGGTGGGTCACCACCATCGGGCATGGGCGGCATGAGAGGCCAACCGCCGCGGTAGAGACGTCAGCAACACCGGCGCCGGTCGAAAAACACGTCCAAAGGGACTAGATCGGCGCCGGGTACGAGGCGATTATCTTCCCCAAAATGAACTCAAACGGCGTTCCCGTTCCGCCGACGCGCGCCGAGGCGGCGCGCGACGTGGCGGCGGCGCTCACCAGCGCCCGCCACGTTGTTTTGACGACGCACGTCAACGCCGACGGGGATGGGGTCGGCAGCGAGATCGGGCTGTGGTATCTGCTGCGCGCGCTCGGTGTATCGGTGAGCATCGCCAACCCCACCGAGATCCCCGAGCGCTTCCACTTCCTGATTCCCGACGGCGCGGATGCGAGCGACCGGGCGGTACGCGAAATCGAGCGCGCTGATCTCGTCGTATCGGTGGACATCGGCGACCTCAGCAGGCTCGGCAACCTGGCGGCGGTGATCAACAAGCGGCAGCCGCCGCTCGTCTGCATCGATCATCATGTCGGCCCGGTCAAGCTGCCTCCAGGTCCCTGTCTCATCGCGCCGGACGCGACCGCGACCGCGGAGTTGATTTTCGATCTTGCCGGCGTGGCGGGATGGCCGCTTACGCCGGAAGTCGCGCAGGCGCTCTATGTCGGGCTGCTCACCGACACCGGTGGATTTCGCTTCTCCAACACGACGGCGCGCGCCCTGCGCGTCGCGGCGGCGCTGCTCGAGCAGGGCGTCGATCCCGAGCAGATCTACGCGTCGGTCTACGCCAGCGCGCCCGAAGGCCGCGTGCGCCTGCTCGCCGAAGTGCTGCAGACACTCGTCGTGGAGCCGGAGGTCGGGTTGGCGTGGGTCAGCGTGCCGCCGGACGCGCTCCGGCGCCATGAGGTGACCGCCGACGATCTCGATGGGATCGTCGAGTTTCCGCGCTCCATCGCCGGCGTGCGGATGGCGCTGCTGTTCCGTCACATCGGCAACGGTCGCATCAAGGTCTCGTTCCGGTCGATGGGCGAAGTCGACGTTGCGGAGCTGGCGAATCAGTTCGGCGGGGGCGGCCATCATCGTGCCGCGGGCGCGTCATTGCCGGGCACCATGGCGGAGGTGGAGGAGAAGGTGCTGAGCGCCGCGCGCGAGTTCCTCCTCAATGGCAAGCCAGCGTGAGTGAACTGACCGTCAAAACAGACGTCGAGCGGGCGCTGGGCGGAATTGCCAGTCCTCGCCACGGCCGCGATATCGTCGCGGCCGGGATGGTGAAGGACGTCACCGTCGACTCCGCCGGCGCCGTCACGTTCACCTTCGTGCTGACGCGCGAGGATCCCGGCTCGCTCGCGCGCCAGGCGCGCAAGGCTGTCGAAGGTGTTCCGGGCGTGACGGGTGTGAAGATGAACGTCGTGGATTCAGCCGATGGGGCCTCTCAGCCGGCCGGCCGACCGTCAGGCCGTCCGGCCGCCGCTGCCCCTCCACCCCCACCGACGCCCGACGAAATGCCGTCGCTCGGCAAGGTCCTCGCCATCTCGAGCGGCAAGGGCGGCGTCGGGAAATCGACGGTGTCGGCGAACCTCGCCGCGGGACTCGCGCGCGACGGCCACCGCGTGGGCCTGATGGACGCAGACATCTACGGGCCGAACATCCCGCGCATGTTCGGCGTGAACACCAAGCCCGAAGTGCAGGGCGGCAAGATCCAGCCGCTCGAGGCGCACGGCGTGAAGCTGATGTCGCTCGGCTTCATCGTGGAGCGCGACGCGCCGGCGATCTGGCGCGGCCCGATCATCATGAAGATCATCGGGCAGTTCATGCACGACGTCGCCTGGGGCGAGCTGGACTATTTTCTCGTTGACTTGCCGCCCGGCACCGGCGACGCGCAGCTCTCACTCACGCAGATCGTGCGCCTCCACGGCGCGCTGATCGTCACGACGCCGCAGGAGATGGCCGTGGGCGATTCGCTGCGCGGCGCCAAGATGTTCGAGCGTGTCGGCGTCGGCATAGTGGGTATCGTCGAGAACATGAGCTACTTCGTGTGCCCCGATTGCAACACGCGGTCGAATATCTTCCTCGCGGGCGGCGGCAGCCGCCTCGCCGCCGAGCTGGGCGTGCCGCTGCTGGGCCAGATCCCGTTGCAGGCCGGGATGGCGGAGCTTGCCGACCGCGGCGAGCCCATCGTCGTGAGTCAGCCCGAATCCCCCGCCGGGCTCGCGTTGCGCGAGTTGGCCCGGACCGTTGCGACCCGCACCGCGGGTCTGGCGCCGGCGCTTCCGATTACCGCCACACCTCGCTGAGGGCGCCCCACCCGGTGTTCGCGGCGATCTTGCTGGCACTGCAAAGTGCGCCGTCACCGCTTCCGCTTCCCGTTCGACCTGTCGTGGGGCCTCCCGACGCCGTCCACGCCCTCCGGGTCGGCCTCGACACGCTGTACGGCGGCGATTTCGCGCGCGGCGCAGCCTACTTCGCCGAGCTGGCCGAGCGCGCACCGGCAGATCCCGCTCCGGTCGTCTTCCAGGCAGGCGCCTACATCTGGTGGGCATCAGCGCTGGACTCCGCCGACTTCGAGCTGGGACGCATCGACTCGCTGCTGAGCGTCGCCCTCGCGCGCGCGCGCGCCGCAGGGACAGCGGCGGGAGGAGACTTCTGGTTGGCGACCGCGCTCGGCTATCGCGCGCGGCAGCGCGAAGAGCACGGCCACGCTTATGGCGCGGCCAAGGACGCCAAGGCGATGCGCGACATCTACCGCCGCCTGCTCGCGGCCGATTCTTCGTGCACGGACTGCTTTCTCGGACTCGGTGTATACGATTACGGCCTGGCGCGTGCCGGCGCGTTCGCCCGATTCTTTGCGCGCATCATCGGCCTGGGCAGCGGCAACGCCGAACGCGGGATCCGGTACATGCGGCGCGCCGCGCACGACGGCGATCTGTCACGGGTCGAGAGCACCTGGGTGCTCGCCGCGGCCCTCATGCGCGAAGCGGCACGCGATGCTACGGGCCGCGTGGTCCTAGAGAACGAAGCGCGCGGCTACGTCGAGGGACTCGCCGCGCGCTACCCCGGCAATCCAGTATTTCAGCGGTTTTTGCAAGAGGTGTCTGCGCGAACACAGGACGAATGATCCAGGTCACACTCGCCCCCCTTTCCGCGAGTCATGTTATTCCCGCCGGGAACCCGGCGGCATGCACTGGGGGATGGGGGATCAGGTGATTCATGGCGAACAGCTTCTTTAGCCTAGGCCGGATGAGCGAGTCAGCCCGCCGTGTGGCGCTGCTGTTCGGGTTGGCCGCGGTCTATTACCTCGCCGCGAAACTCGGCCTTCGATTCGCATACATTAATAGTTCGGTCACCACGATCTGGCCGCCCGCCGGCATCGCGCTCGCCGCATTTGTGCTGCTCGGCTACGGTGTCTGGCCCGCGATTTTCGCCGGCGCCTTCTTCGCGAATATCACCACCACCGGTGCCGTGTTGCCGTCCATCGGGATCGCGGTCGGCAATACAGTGGAAGGGTTGCTCGCGGCGTACCTGGTCAACCGGTTCGCGCGCGGGGGACGGGTTTTCGATCGCGTCCGCGACATCATTCGGTTCACACTGCTCGCGGCAATCGTCAGCACCACAGTCGCTGCGTCCATCGGCGTCGCTTCGCTCGCGCTGGGCGGTCTCGTGTCGACGACCGACGCCCCGCGCGTCTGGTTGACCTGGTGGCTCGGCGACGCGGTGGGCGACATCGTGATCGCGCCGGCGCTGATCCTCTGGATCGGCGTCAAACTCGGCCCCGCCTGGTCGGGCCGCCAGGTCGTCGAGGCCATCGCGCTGGCGATCGTTGCGGCGCTGCTCACGTTTGGGCTGTTCGGCGGCGTGTTCCCGGCGCGGCACTACCCGCTGACGGTCCTGCTCTGGCCGGTGATGATCTGGGTGGCGTTTCGCTTCGGCCCGCGCGAGGCCGCGACCACGATGCTGATCGTGTCGGCGATCGCGATCTCGCGGACGCTGTCCCGCGTCGGGCCGTTCGCCGTCTACGCCGCAGACGAATCGTTGGTGCTGCTGCAGGTGTGGACCGGCATCACTGCGGTGACGGGTCTCGTGCTCGCGGCAGCCGTGGCGGCGCAGCGCGATATCCAGGGGACGTGGCGCGAGCTCGCGGTCACCGATCCGCTGACCGGGCTCGCCAATAACCGCCAGCTGAATCAGTCGCTCGAGTCCGAGATCCGGCGCTCACGCCGCACGGGACAACCGCTGGCGGTCGTGTTGCTCGATCTCGACGGCCTGAAGCAGATCAACGACCGCCACGGGCACCTCGCCGGCAGCCTGGCGATCCGCCGCGTGGCGGAGGCGTTACTCGGGTCCTGCCGGGCGACGGACACTGCCGCCCGGTTTGGGGGCGACGAATTCGCCCTCGTGCTCCCCGAGACGGGGGAGGCGGCCGCCTGGCACGTGGCGCGCGGGGTGGCCGACCGGCTCGCCACCGACGCCGAGAAGCCGAACCTGTCGATCAGTGTAGGGGTAGCAGTGTACCCCGGTCACGGCGAGACCGTGGAAGCCCTCCTAAATGCAGCCGATGTCGCGTTGTACGAGACCAAGGAACGGCGTAAAAGCAGGGCCGTAGGCCTTGCTCCCTAAGTGGCCACCACTAGGTTAGGAGCCATGGACACCAAGAAAAGCATGAGCGTCTCGACCCGCGCGTCTGATCCCCAGGCGCTGTCCGAGTCCTCGGCCGGGTTGCTGCGCGAGCTGGTCGCGCACTTGCGACAGAACCGCACGCAGCTGCGCGAGGAATGGGCGCGCCGCATCACGCGCGCGGAGCTGCTGACGGCGATGACGGAAGAGGAAATCTTCGCCGAGGCCACGGCGGTTTACGACAACTACGTGGAAGCACTCGAGACCGGCACGTTCGAGGCCCTGCAAGCGTACTCGCGGCGACTGTCGGAACGCATCATTCCGCGAGGCGTCGAAACGGACGAAGTCGTCGGAATCGTGCTGTTGCTGCGTGACGTGCTCGCCCGCTCGCTGTTCACCAAATACCAAGACAACGTCGAAAAGCTGAATCGAATCCTGGACAGTTACGAACCCGCGGCGAACCGGATCGCGAACACGGTGGCCGTCGGATTCGTGGAAGAGCGCGAGCGCATCATCCGGCAGCAACAGGAAGCGATCCGGGAGCTGTCCACGCCGGTGCTCCAGGTGCGCGAGCGACTCCTCATTCTGCCCATCATCGGTGTGATCGATCCGCAGCGCGCGCGCCAGCTCACCGAACAGCTCCTGCGCGCGATCCGCGCCAACCGCGCGAAGGTCGTCGTGATCGACGTGACCGGTGTGGCGGCCATGGACTCCGGCGTCGCGAACCACTTGGTGCAAACGGTCGAGGCATCGCGCCTGTTGGGCGCCACGGTCATCGTGACCGGTCTGTCGCCCGAAATTGCGCAGACGCTGGTGACGATCGGCGTGGACCTGAGCGAAATGGCCACGGTCGGTGACCTGCAGGGAGGTATCGAAGAGGCGGAGCGCTTGCTGGCCGACCGCGCGGCCCTACCCGGGCCCCAGGCCGGGCGCGAACCCGGCACCGAGCTGAACCGCTAGCCCCACCCCGCCCGCGGGAGGACGTTGTGGAAGTACCAATACTGCGGCAGGGGCAGTATCTCATTGCTTCGATTCAATCTGCCCTCACTGACGCCGACCTTTCGCATCTTCGCGAAGCGCTGATCGCTCAGGTCGGACGCTCGCGCTGCCGCGGCGTCATTGTGGACGTCACCGCGCTCGACGTGATGGATTCGTTCGCGGTACGAACGCTGCGCGACATCGCCCACATGGCGCGCTTACGCGGCGCGGAAACGGTCATCGTCGGCATTCAGCCCGACGTGGCGTTCGCGATGGTGCAGCTCGGCCTCACGCTCAAGGGGGTCGCGACGGTCCTCGACCTCGAGGAAGGCCTCGCGTTCCTGAATCGCCGGACCGAAGAGCGTTTCCTCGAGACCAAACCCAAGCGGCCGAGCGAGCGTGGGTGAAGAGCTGCGACTGCCGATCGCCGCGGACGTTGACGTCGTTGAAGCGAGACAGCAAGGCCGCGCGTTAGCCGCCGTCGCAGGATTCTCCAGCGGCGAGCAGACCGTCATTGCTGCCGCCATTTCCGAAATTGCCCGCAACATCCTGATGTACGCCAAGAAGGGCGAGATCACCCTCAGTCTCGTCCAGAACGGCGACCGCCAGGGCGTCTCCATCATCGCGGTCGATCAGGGCCCCGGCATTCCCGACATCGATCGCGCGATGCAGTACGGATACTCCACGTCGCACGGCGTGGGGGCCGGGCTC
>Ga0070697_100001673_pt1 | contig 16921 bp, 18 predicted proteins | sample KBSK1501metaG_FD_65475 | JGI IMG/M metagenome (GOLD analysis project Ga0070697, IMG submission 65475) | Corn, switchgrass and miscanthus rhizosphere microbial communities from Kellogg Biological Station, Michigan, USA - KBS K1-50-1 metaG | ecosystem: Host-associated > Plants > Roots >...
TTGACATGTATTTTCACATGGAAGACGTTTCAAGAGCAGTTGACGAAGCGGGGCTCCGGGCAGTACTTTCACCGGGTATGATCGACAAGCCCGATAAAGCTGGTACTGAACAGGAACGAAAAACTACACTTAGGTTCCTTGATTACATTCGCCGATTGCGCAACCCGCTAATTCGATTCGCCGTAGGTCCTCATGCGCCATACACATGCGGTCCAGAGACGCTTCTTTGGGCGAGGGACCTTGCGGAGAAAGAGGATACCTTGGTAAATATTCACATCGCGGAGACTCGTGGAGAGCAAGCCCAATTCGAGAAAGATGGTAAGGGCCGCGTCGCGGATTATCTGGACAAGATCGGCTTCCTCAACAATCGGGTCTTGGCCGCACACGCCGTATGGCTGACCAAAAGCGAGGTCAGCCTATTCGGAAGGCGCGGCGTCAGGGTCTCTCACTCTCCTGTCTCGAACATGAAACTCGCGAGTGGAGGTATTGCTCCAGTACCCGAGATGTGGGACGCCGGGGTCCCAGTCGGGTTGGGCACGGATGGGCCCGCGAGCAACAATGGACTCGACATGTTTGATACCATGAAAATGACAGCCCTTGTGCACAAGAATTCCAGATGGGACCCCACCATCATGACTGCTCAACAAGTCCTAGACATGGCGACGCTCGACGGGGCCCGTTGTATTGGTCGCGAGAAGGACCTGGGAAGCGTCGAAGTCGGCAAACGGGCGGACCTTGTACTACTTGACCTCCGAGAGCCGAACCTCATCCCGATCCATCGAAAGGAGACCGTCGTTTCCGATCTTGTCTACTCGGCAAACGGACAGAACGTGGACACCACAATAGTTGATGGGAGACCTTTGATGGTCAATCGCAAGTTCCGGAGACTTGACCAAGAGAAGATCGGGGAGGAAGTGAGATCCTCAATTGCCCAACTTATTCCTCAGTGACGCCTTCTCGATGATCAATCTACCGCTATCCCCGTCCCACTCCTTCCGGCTCTTTTCAATTTCGACGCTCTTGGTGAAATTTGGTGTGTCCAACACAAAGCTCTCGTACTCTCCGCCCTCACCAGTCACGTGTATGCCGTGAATCTTTGACAACTGTTCAAGCTCAGACCATTTTCGTTGGGTAAGCTCGCAGCCTAGCCATGATTCGTCTAGGCCTTTGGCTGCTACTGCTGTGAGGATGATTCGGAATCCAGACTTCACGAGACTTTCAACCAACAATGTTGGACTCTTATGCCACAACGGGGCGTATGTTTTCAACCCGATAGCCTCGCACATGTTATCAAATCGAGTTTTCTGATAATCGCTCGCCACCGCACCAGTAACAAGACCGGAAATCCTCCGTTCAGACTTCATCCGGGCCAAAGCCTGTTGGAGGTCTACCAGCTCGTCTTCGCCCGTTATCTCAACGGTCTCGTGAGGCAATCCCACGGCCCGTGCTTGAAGATAGGTCCACTCCGTGTTGGGATGATGAAACATCAGGGAGTCAGCAGAACGAGGCCTAACTGTGATGAGTCTGACATCCCAGCCCTGATGCAGTGCAATCCATGTCGCGTAGGTGCTGTCCTTTCCGCCGCTAAACGAGACGGCTACTCGGAGTGTCATTCAGGCTACCCGACGTTGTACCGGGCCTTGTTCTCGAACTGTTTATTGTACAATTGCTGTAATCGCTGTAACGTATCCGCGTCCTCTGCTTTCTTATCGTCTCTGAATCGTGATATTCGCGCGAACCTCAGAGCGAATCCTGACTTGTAACGCGGGCTCTTCTGAATCTCATTGTATGCAACCTCCGCTACGACAGCCGGTTTGACGTAGACGGTGTAGCGACCATCTCTCGTCTTTAACTCCTGTAATCGTTTCGTGATAGTTTCGAACTCAACATCCGTCAAACCCTTGAAAGTCTTCCCTACAACCAAGAACTCACCTGAATCCTCATCCCTGACAGCAAGGTGATAGTTGCTCAGCCAGCCCACTCTCCGGCCACTTCCCCAGTCGGCTGCGACGATCACGACGTCGAGCTTGTCGGCTGGTTTGATCTTGAACCATTTCTTTCCTCGCGCACCGATGGAGTAGTTGCTCGAGAGGGACTTTGCCATGAGCCCCTCGTGTCCCTCCTTCAGCGCTGATTGCATGAAACTCTTCGCCTTTCCGATATCAGACGTGATGATTCTTGGAGCTAGACGTTCCTTCGATACAAGATGTGATAGTATTTTCCAACGATCGACGTAAGGCTGATCGATGAGGGTCTTTCCATCGACCTGTAGGGCGTCGAAGAGGTAGAGGTTTAGCGGAATCTTGCCTGCCATATCCTCAATCTCGTGGACCCTCCGAAACCTCCTCATCAAATCCTGAAACGGGATAGGTTTACCTGCTGCCCCGGTCGCGACAACTTCTCCCTCGATTAGAAACTCTGACGCCTTCACACGGGTCTTTGCGAAATCAACAATCTCAGGAATGCTGTCTGTCACGTCCGTCAGTCGTCTGCTGAAAATTCGGACCTTGTCGCCTTTTCTGTGAATCTGGATTCTGGCCCCGTCGAACTTGTATTCGAAGGCTGTTCCGTCCTTGTGCTCTGCCAGAGCATGCTCGGCGTCATCGGCCATCTCGGCCAACATAGGCTTGACAGGGACGAACAAGCGTAGCGTGACGCCCTCCAAAGCCGAAACACCTTTGGACATGGCCAGGCTGGCAACGTCTCCGATGTCGCCGTGCAGCATATGCGCTCTCCGAACCAAATCTCTTGGAACTCCTGAAGCCTCCGCGATAGCGTCCAGCAGGACGCCCTCGACAACTCCGATTCGCATCTCTCCCAGCACCATACGGGCGAGGAACTCCGCCTCGATCGGAGAAGCTTGAGTGAGAATGGTCTGAAGGAGGCTCAGCCTTCTGTCTCGGGATCTTGATCCTGATGTGAGAGCGATCTTTTCGAGTGTATCGTAAACATCTCTTATCGTCAACGCTTGTTCGGTGAGTCTGCTCTGTCCGAGATTTTTGCCTGCATCTGAAATGGTCGCGTAGCTGATCTCGAGGACTCGAGGATCTGATTCGGGAAACGCTTTTCCCGCAAGAAATAGAGTAACTAGAGGAACCTCTTCGGTGCTGACTGCTTTCAGGAAGGAGCTTATCAACACGATTTTTTCGGTCCTTTTGGAAGTGGCTTCCACGCTTCTACAAAGCTGGGCCAGGTTGAGGAATGGAGTGTCCTTTGTCAAGCAAGCCACTTTCCGAGCTGAGAGTCGGCCTCACTCTGAGACTGTACCAGTCTATCCGCTACTTTCTGAACTCGATCTTTCGAGAATGCTCTCTCTTCGCAGAGAAACTTGATGATCCCATCTGGATCGGCATGCTCTCTCTTCAATGAGTAGTTCTCAAGTACATGAGGATGCAGGAAGATGTTACGGACCTTCTCTATATCATCGGGCAGTTCGCTCCTGATATCTTTCGGAAACTTCTCCGCCTCTCCATACTTCCGAACTAGAGCTAGGCCCTTCTTGGGTCCGATGCCCATGACTCCCTCGTTGAAGTCAGTTCCCACAAGCAGCGCGAGATCGACGAGTTGCTCTCGACTGATTCCTAAAGCCTCCAGATTGTCGGCCAGCTTGACAAGTTCGGGGATGATAGGCCGGGAGGTTTTCTTTGACGGGAGATACTCTCTTCCCGTGAGGGTCAAGTACCTAGCGAGAATCGGTGCTCCGAACAGGAGACAGTCGTAGTCCTTGCTACCAACAGCCCAGACATCACCCTTTGCTGCCATAAAGCTCGCCTGAGCTTCACCGTCTTCCAGAGCCTCAAGCCATGGAATTCCCATCAGGAACAATAGTCTCTTCGCATCGGCCAAGACATCTCCCGTCACTCTTCCAGTCATGACAGCCTTGGACCAGGCCCGCGAATAATCCTTGGCTGCGATGGCCTGAACATACTCGGTTTGAGCCTTCTGCTGGGACTTTCTTCTTGCATCTATGGTGGCTCTCTTCAAAGGATTGGGTCGTCCGTCGAAGACGAACACAGGTCGAAGCTTGTAATCTGTAACTAGTCTGCTAGTCCGAGTCAGCAACCCGATGAGATGAGAAGTCACTCTTCCTCCAGGGTCGGTGAACAGGCTACCGTCCGGTCTGCGGATTAGGGCTAGGAATTGGTGGAGTTCAATGCTGGCGTCGACAGCGAACGACTTGCCGTAAAGTGCTTTGAAGGACGTCTGTTCTCTTTGGAGAATAGGGGTCAGTAAGACTCCCAAAACGTTTGTCCTGAGCGAACTCCAGCCTACAAGCTGGATTCCCACTCTCTTAAGGTCAGCAAGATCCCAGTCAGCCAGAGGCTAGAAATGCGAAGAGAATTTCCAGAGCAGGAAACGAAAATCGGAGATCGGTCTAGCCTCTACCGAGAGAGTTCAGGTTCTGGGCTCTGGCGGGCTCAGTTATTTCCAGTAGAGCTGGGCTCGGGCGGAGGGCTTGGGCTGAAGGGCTCTTGTGGAAATACGAATGATCCTGGTTCGTGGGCTGGCTTCGGCGATTCGTGACTAGTCTGAGAGCCATGAGATGCCTTGCGGGATGGACCACCTTTCGTAGTCTTACCTCCCGCCTTTGGTCCGCGGGATGTTGACTTCTTCGAGTTTCCGTTAGTCCGATTGCCCTTGCCTGGAGAAGCGCGTAGTCTCTGTACTTCTCGGCGGAGACTGTCTATTTCTCTGGCCGCGTAGCTGAGGTCCGCAGTCAATTCGGAGGCGAGCTTGTTGAACGCGCGCGCCAAGTCCTGTATTACCTGCCTTGTCCGGTTAGGTTCCATTGGCATGGCCTTTGCATTGAGACGTGACTTGTGTAAATCTGGTGTAACTATTGAGTCGAGCCGTGAGAACTTGAACGATAGAAACATCGGTGATGGAGGCAACCCGATTTGCTAATTCGTAGACCCTGGGAACATTCGGGTGCCTGCCAGCGGAAAAAAAGCGGACTGCTCGAGCAAGATTTGTCAGGTAGGGAACCCAAAAAACGGGGGGGTCTTTATCCAGAACAGCCTGGGGCGTTGCTAGTTACTCTTCTTGCCCAGGTTGTGGTGCTTTACGTAGGCCCAGATTCTCTTGGTCATCTCAGAGGGGGAAATCTTCTGGCCCTCGCGGCCGCCCAGCACGGTAGCTAGGGCGGAGTCCAGTTCGATCCCATATCCTCCGAAGGATCCTTTCTTGGTTGGCGTCAGGTTCACCTCCCTGAACCGGAATACACGGCGAATCACTTCGAGCAAGACGTTGACTGTTCTCAAATCCGCATTGTAACTCCCATTCCACTCGCGGTCGTTACAGGCTATAGGTTGTTAGGCTAGGGTTCCGCCGGATACAACGCACCCCTAGCATCCTTCCATTTCCGATCGACTCCTTCTCGCGGAAACTCTTGGGACAACGGGCGAAACCAAGACCCCACGGTTATCCAACACACGCGAAAGCCGCTTGTGACTAAACGCTCGTTCCGCTTGCGGTAGCTGCTCGGTTCCGGCCCATTGACAGACTCAACATTCAAGCCAGAATCAACGGTTGATTCGAAAAACAAGCCCATCCTCAAAGAGTTGCCTTTCGGACCCTCTTCCTAGGGTCGGGGAGAGAGTCTGTCGACTCACACGGATTCAGAGAACGGGGATCTTGTAATGGAAGAAGACCCAGAATGAGCCGGCAATTGCAACAAGTGACAAAGCAATGATTGCGTAGTCAACCGGCCGAAGCTTGAGCTGGAATAGGGAGGTTCTTCCCTCCTTCCCCGGGAATCCCCTTGACTCCAAAGCTTCCGCCAATTCGAGGCTTCTTCGAATCGCGATCAACAATAATGGGATTAGTATTGGGATATAGTTCCTAACCCTCTTCAGCAAGTTCCCCTTGTCTAGTTCTAGTCCCCTAGACCTCTGAGCGTCCACGACTGTCTGTGCGTCAACTGCTAGGGTTGGGACGAGCCTTACCGCTGTCGTGAACGTGAAAGAGAGCGCGTTGGGGTATCCGAGCCATCGGCGAGACAACCATCTGATCGCGCCGATTCTGTCGAGCGCGAGTCCGAGATCGTCCGGAGATGTTGTCATGAAGAAGAGACTGAATGATGTTAGTAATACAAGAAACCTGAGAGTCAAGGCAATCGCTGACAGATAGGATCCTGTGAAAAGATTCACGACAAAGATGAGCGCTGAAAGAAAGACTCCCGCCCTAAGGGACAGAGCCCATCTTCTAGCCACTCTTCCCAGAAGTAGTAGTGGAATTTGAGATAGAAGTAGGATTATCATAACGTATATGTTGGCGAATAGCAGCGCGGGCACTAGAACCGCGATTACCATCAGGAATTTCGTCCGTGGATCCAGCAGGTGAACTGGAGTCTTTAGGGTTGAGAACTTGAATCCTTCAAGGGTTCTGAGCGACACGGACTTTCACCTCCGACAGCTTCTCCTCCAGCAGTATCCTGGCTCTGTGAACATCAACGACATCGCTAGGAAACCCATATTTCGTTAGGTCACTGAAGAGCCGGCTCATCTGCGGCCTAACCAGGGACGCCTTCTTCACCAGATCATCCTTTGACAGTACAGAATCAGCCGGGCCTCGCGCGACGATTCTCCCTTGTGACAAGAGAATGACCTTCGGATTAGATTCTGCAACAAACTCAACGTCGTGGGTTATCATCACCACCGCCTTCCCTTGCGAGTATAGCTGGAGGATGAAGTTCCGCAGCCGCTCCTTCTGCTGATAGTCCTGTCCGATGGTGGGCTCGTCCAGTATCAGGTAATCTGGCTCTGTGGCGAGGATGGCAGCGAGCGCCACTCTCTTCCTCTCGCCCCCGCTGAGGAGGAATGGCGAGGTCTCTGCGTACTCCGCCAAGCCAAGGGCCTCAAGGGTCCGCGTCACCTGTCTCTCAACTACTTCCGGTGCGAATCCGAAGTTCTTCAACCCGAATGCAACCTCATCCTTTACCGTCTCTGAAAACAGTAGATGATCAGGGTTTTGGAAAACCAGACCCACCTTCCTTGAAAGTTTCGCCACGCTAACCTTTCGCGTATCCTCCCCGTCAACCATGACCCGTCCTTGAGACGGTTTCAGCAGACCGTTCAGGTGCTTGGCGAGAGTGGTCTTTCCGGCTCCGTTCTCGCCCATTATCGCAATGAAGTCGCCTCCTTCAAGGTTCAAGTCGATATCGGTCAGGGCTCTCTGGCCCGAGCGGTAAGTGTAGGAGACTCTGTCGAGCGTGATCATTGGTTCATCATTCCTTGCAGAGATCCGGAAGCGGTCTCGACATGGGTGGGGACTTTCCCCGACACTAATCCGTCTCGTCGCAACATAGTCCAGAGAAGACTTACCCTGGGAACTCCAACGCCCAGGCCTTCCAGGAGATCAAACTTTTCGTCCAGAGTCTCCTCAAGGTCACCGTCTGCCACAATCTTCCCGCCATCCATGACAACAATCCGCTCAGCGTACCTCGCGACAAGATCCAGACGATGCTCCACGACAAGAATGGTCAGTCCGAGCTCTCTCCGCAGATCATCTGTTGCCCTCATCACTTCCTCCGCTGTGCGAGGATCGAGAAACGATGTTGGCTCGTCTAGGACGATTACGCTCGGCTTCATAGCAAGGACCCCTGCGAGAGCTACTCTCTGCTGCTGGCCACCGGACAATTCGTAGGGTGCGAGATCCTTTAGCGGTAGAGTACCCGTTACACTCATCGCCTCGTCTACTCTCTGTCTAATCTCTTCCCTACTCAGACCCAGATTCTCAGGTCCGAACGCTATGTCCTTCTCGACAGTCAGAGCGAACAGTTGATTCTCGGGATTCTGAAACACGTACCCAACTCTACGGGAGAGTTCACTGGTGAGTTGAGCTGTCACGCTCAGACCGTCTACGAGCAATTCGCCGGTCCACTCTCCCTGGTAGAAGTTCGGGATGAGTCCGTTTAGGCAGCGACAGAGGCTTGTCTTTCCGCAGCCGCTGGGACCGGTAAGGAGAATGAACTCGTTTTCTTTGATGGAGAGGTCTATTCCTTGAATAGCCGCCTTTCTGGCCCCAACATACTGGAAACCGAGGTCTTTCGCGAGGATGATCTCTCTAGGGGCATGGGCCACGACCTACTCACTTTCGGGTTGCTACTCTGTCCTGGATGGATCGGGGGTATGCGCTATATTAGGTCTGGAATGGGCCAGCTGACTCTCGGAGTACATCAATACAGATCTTCAAGATGTCCTGGACCTGTCCGGGAACTGACAGCCCGGCTGCGGTGGGATGTCCGCCTCCAACGCCGCCCAGCTTCTTCCCGATGGGGATTGACAGGTCTCTCGCCAAGTGAACTCCGGTCTTGTTGTGGAAGTCCTCTGTGGCTCTCATGTTTACGCGAACCTTGTCCTTAGACTCCCCTGCGACAAGAGCGACGTGAGCACCAAGAGAGAGCAATGCTCGCGCCGCTGATGATTGGTAAGAACCCAGATCGGATGTAGCGACGATCCAGTTGCCCATCATAGATATTTGCGATCGTCCCGCTGCTTTGAGACGTGCTACACGTTCGGACCGACTCATTGGTGTCGACAGGATTTCTGATAGGTGTCTCGGGTCGGCGCCTGCCTTGACCAGCCCGGCCGCGACGTTGAAAGTCGATTCTCTAGCCAGCAAAAAGTGCTTCGTCTCTACAAAGATGGCGGCGAGCAAAGCCCTAGCCTCAACCGCGCCAAGGTCGTTCTTGGAGGCGCGAAAGAGCTGGTACACTACTTCTGCAGCTGCCGCGGCAGATTCGTCTACAATCATTATCGAGGCTATCTTTGTCGTGTCGGGGTGTGGGTGATGATGATCAACTACAATAATAGGTATCTCGCCTTGCCGGATTTTCTCCCCGATCTTTCCTAGTTGGTCCGGCGTATTGGTGTCAACCAGTATGGCGGCGTCCATGCCTGCGGGGAGGATTCCGTCGGGTACGGTTATTCCCAGATTTTCGAGCAGTTGTTTCGTCGAGGCGCTTACTCCTTCGGGACACACGATCTTTGTCGAGGTTGCGGGTGAGAGTGTCTTCAGCAAGGCTTGGAGAGCGAATGCTGAGCAGGTTGCATCTGGGTCTGCGTTCTGGTGGCAGAGAATAGCGACGCTGCTTGATGAACTGACTCTGGAGACGAGGGATCGGATATGCGAAGCCCAGCTGGTCTTTTCAGTCTCGGTGGACTTCAGAGGATTATCTCTCAGTTGGCCGAGCTGGTTGGTCGGAGCTTTTCCTGCAGCTTCTCCTGAAGCTCCTTGATTCTCTCTTTGGTTCTCTCTTCCTGTCGGCCAAGAACCGTAATCCTAGTTCCGAGCAGCTCCTTTCTCTCCTTCAGTTCCGTCAGGAGGGTCTGCCGGTCCGACTTAATGAGGAGGCTTCCCACGCTCTTGTATACGGGAGTCTGGTCTATGACCTTGTCGAGTTCTGAAATGGCTTTGTCTGTTTCTGAAGCCTCGATCTCCAGTTGCTGTTTCTGGGTCATCACTGCCTGCAGTGTCTGCTGTAGTTGTTGAAGTCTGCCGAGTTGCTCTTGTAACTGCGGTGGAAGCTCAACCTCTTCGGTCAAAAATGTTACCTGATGATCTTGAAATCATTCATCGCTTGCCTCCCTATAAAAGGGTGCGACAACATTCACGGTCTTCACCGCGACAACGACGAATCGGAGGAACGTGTTCGATGCCGCTCGCATCGCCACAATGTCATCGGCGAGAATGTGCAATTCGAGAGATCTGCCCTTCTGTTTCACAGACACGCGAGATCTGAATCCGGACGGTTGAGTCGTCTCAGGCAGAAGAGACTTGTAAACGGCTTCGGCGAGTCTCGAAGACGGTAAGCCGATTTCTAGCGTAATTTCTGCGGAGGAACTCCCCGGCCTAGTTTTCTGTGGGAGTTTCAGTTTCTCCCTGGGCTTCCTCGTCGGTTTTTGCTTCAACTTTCTCAGTGGGTTCGGCTACAGGCTCGGCTGGGGCTTTTCTTCTTCTCGCTCTCGGCCTCTTTATCGCGACGACCATCGACGGCGCGACTCTGGCGCCGCCTCTGAGACTATCGAGCTCCGTAGACAAGGTGGAGGGACTCATTAGTCCTCTTGTGGCCCGAGCGGCTATTTCTCCAAGCTTCGTCGTTGGTGCGTAGGCACCTCCGGCGAATTTGAATCCGCACTTTCTGCAGTGCCAGACTCCTACGCTCCATCTCTTCACGGTCTTGAACATGCACCTTGGACATTCGTGTTTCGCGCGGAGACCCGTAACTATCGATATGTACCGGCGCCGGGTGACCGTACCGTACCGTGCGCCGAATCCGCCGGCGAGGCCTGTCTTGCGAGTCATTAGCCCTTCGCCGCAGCGAGAATCTTGGCCCGGTTCTCTGCCGCCTTCGCGACAGCCAAGTGGACCGCCTTCTTCAGCTCATCTGGGGTAAAGCCGTAGAGTCCACCCTTCTGCATAGCGCACAGATTGCCGTTCTTGTCTATCGTTACAGTTAGTCTCGCGCTCATCACTCGTTCCTCGTCGAGAGAAGGATCCACCACTATTGTCTTGTCGATCTTAGCGAAAGTGACAGCGACTGGATGATTGTTCAGGGGGAGTTGATGATGCCCGCCCTTCACGATCACTTCGTCGCCTTTCATTTCCAGTTTGGCGACTCTTGAGTTGACGAGCGCTGCCAGTGCAGCCATTGACGCAGCGTCGATCAGATTGCCGTCGTGATCGAGGATGTAAACGTCCACGTAGACGACTTGAACTTTCTTTCCTTTCTGGATAACGAGGGATTTCAGGTCGACAGCCTTGGACTCCCTAATCCCCCTGTCAACGACTCTAGAGAGTTCTATGGCCGCTTCGCTGGGAGGACCCATCTCGAAAGACGGCGACGCTAGCGGGACTAGTTCTGCGTTCACAGTCAAGACCCCTTCGTCTGGTGTGTCTGGAAAGGGTTCACCGGTCTCGATCTTGATTCCGGCAAGAACCTTTGACTTACCTAGATAGACTTGTGCGGACCCGTTTGCCTTTTCGATGAGCCCTACCTGGATCTGGATCGGTCGGTAACTCTCGGGGCCTCGATCATCAATCCGTTTGCCCTTCGCAACCAAGTCGATTACGGTCTTCTGTTCCAGCTTGGCCACTGGCGGAAACTGTGGGGTTGCTGACATTATGCAACTATCTCCGGTTCTTCTCTCTCCTCAGCGGCGTCCTTGACGGTGGCGAATTTCTTCTTGAGAGTCTCTCTTTGCATGGTGTGTATTGTCTTGCAAGCTTCTATGGCCATCGACAGGCCCTGTTCAAATTCTGCAGTCGTTAGATTGCCGTCCATTTGTAGCAGCGTCACTAGCCCCATGTTGGGGACGAGGGCTACTGGAAGGTCCGCGTCTCCATACTTGTCTTCTGCGTCCGATAGATCTAGCGCCATCTTTCCTTGTATCTTGCCTACTGCGCAAGCCGAAACTAGCTCTTTCATTGGGATTCCGGCATCAGCCAAGGCTAGAGAGGCAGCTGTGATCCCTGCGCATCGCGATCCCCCGTCGGACTGGAGGACTTCTATGAAGACATCTATTGTAGTTCGAGGATACAGGTCGGTCAAGACAACTGGTTCAAGGGATTCTCGGATGACCTTTGAGAGTTCCATCTCACGTCTTGAAGGCGCGGGTGACTTTCTCTCGTCAACTGAGAAGGGCGCCATGTGGTACCTGCATCTGATGACTGCTCTTTCAGGCATAGCGATATGTTTGGGATGCGCCTCTCTCGGGCCATAGACCGCGACAAGTATCTTGTTCTTTCCTTGTTCTATGTAGGCGGACCCGTCGGCCTTGTCAAGGAGTCCAACCTCTAGTTTCAAAGGCCGTAATTGATCTAGGCGGCGGCCGTCGATCCGCAATCCTTTCTCATCGATCAGTTTTTCAGGCTGTTTGGGTTCCGGCAACTTGTTCAACCATCCTAGAGTTCGCTATCATTTCCCTTATGCGGTCGGTTAGTCCTCTTGTATGCGCCTCACGTTCAACCATGTATATGGCTTCTACTGCAACTCTCTCGTCCTCGGGGGACTTGCCCCAAACCAGCACGACACCGTTCTGACCTACGGTGATCTGGCATCTAGTCTCATTCTTCAGCATGCTAATCATAGAGCCCTTTCTCCCGATTAGACGCGGAATCTTGGCCGCGCTTATCTCGACGACTCGGCCAGTTGATACTTTTCCGAGGCCAGGACCTTTAGCTGTAAGCAAGGGGTCTCTGGTTCGATCAAAATCAAGTACTTCCGCCAATACCATGTCTCCAACATCAAAGGTGGAGGAAAGGTCGTGCCTTCTAGGCCCTCTGGGACCTGGAGTCTCAGATGCAGGCAACATTGCCTCGTAGGGTGCCCGGATGTCCACGGACCACCCTGATAATCCAATGTCCACAATTCTCCCGCCGACGAGGTCGCCGGCCCGTGGAAAGTATCCCCCTTTAAGGGGAACGACGAAAACCCTGTTTCCGTCAACCTCCAAGATGCCAATGCAAGCTGAATAAATTTGGGTTCCAATCTTGTATGCATTGTCGCCGAGCAGATGATCTCCTTCTGCGAGCAGCTCTCCAGGAGCGACCACCTGTTTTGGTTCTGCGACTAGGACCATCTTCTTACCACCTGCTATGTCAATACCTTTGTCTGAATAGTTCCTTGCGTTAACTTTCCAACTCGGTCGATGAATGAGCCATACATTCCAGCTGGCATTTCAATAACCGCCATTAGAGATCCGTCCGACTGCCATTCCTCCCGACTCACCGTCCCGAAGCTCTTGAAAGCGTTGTAGGCTCTGGCGGCGTGCTCGGGAAAAACCTTGACAGCTATGCGCATCTGTTCCATCTTGATAGGAAGAATGGGTCTCAACTCCTCCAGGACAGCCTTCGCCTGTTCTTCGGCACTCTTGTAAGGATCGATCGAGAGACGAACCTGTCCCATCGCTTGTTCTATTCTCAGAGGCGGATGAGGCGTCCCCGTTCGGGGGTCGATCGCGTTACGTGTGATTATCGTAACGATTTGTCGTCTCTTCTCCTCTATCAGTTGTCGGCGTTGCTCGGTCGTGAGTTGGAGCTCGCCGCTCTTCATTACCTCCTCGGCGATTTTTTGCGGGTCAGTGGAGCCGAAGTATTTCTGAAGCTTCTCCTCCGACGCTCTAGTCCCTTTGCTTGAATCTGAGTAAATTTCCTCGATTAGAAGTACTTGAGCGATGGGCACTTGTTTTCCAAGCTTGTAGTCTAGTGCTGGTTGGGGTTTTACGAGTATTTCGAAGTGGTCTTGTCCCTTTGTTAAACGAGCGGTTGTGTACTTGTCACTCATTTGCCAGCCGGAGCCTTTTTGCTAGCGTCCATCCTTCGAAGATACTTGTCAACCTCTTCAACTGGGAGTTTCTGGAACTTCCCAGTATCTCGCGGAATAATTGCTACCCGGATCTTCTGAGGCTCTGCCTTGCCTTCCAGCACCTTAGTCATGCACTTCATTCCGAGTAAGAGTGCTTCATCCATCGTGAGGTTATCCCGATATTCCGCCTCAAGTATCTCGTTCGCAGCGTCGCCGCCAGCTCCGATAGCCCAGGCCCGGTAGGCGAAGAACGCCCCGCTGGGATCCGTCCAGAACAGCCTGCTGCCTTTCTTATCGACTCCTCCGAAGAGCATTGAGATACCGAATGGTCTCACTCCGGCATGCTGAGTGTAGAGCTGTTTTATCTCTCCGATTCGCCTTGTGAGGATTTCAATGTCGATAGGTTCGTCGTACATGAGCTTGTTGCTCTGGGCGTAGACTCTTGCCTGATCGACGAGAATGTGAGCGTCACAGCTTAGCCCGGCAACGGCCGTTCCAACGTGTTCGTCGATCTGGAAGATCTTCCACATGAAGGATAAATCTTGAAGTTTAGATCCAGCTCTTTCCTCGGCTGCGAGAACGACTCCTTCTGGAGAAGCGATTCCAAGAACAGTCGCGCCTCGCTTTACAGTCTCGCTTGCGTACTCGACCTGGAAGAGTCTCCCGTCAGGGGAGAATACAGTAATCGCCCGATCATAAGCGCCGGGCACAGCAAACATCGACAAATTTTTGCACCTAGATGGATTTCGAAAGAGCGAACTCGTAGGTGCGTACTAAAACCTTTCCCACGATTCTTACGGCCAATGATTCAAACGTGGGGTCGGCCCGTCGCAGAGAATATCATCCCGTGGAGAGGTCATGCTGGGACTGGCGTCCTCATTCCCCAAGAGAACTGTCACGAACTACGTAATATCGTCTAGCCTACGCTCTAACAGCGGTCGTTGGAGGACACCATTAACTGTTATCAAGAGATTCTAGGAGTTGCCTGATTCCCAGGTTAGGATCAAGATCGGACTTGATTTCTTTCCTGAATGAAAGGTGGATCTTGATTGGATCCTGATCCTTCATTCTAAGGATGCCCCGAAAGAGTTCTTCCTTGTCCAAGCGCAAATGTAGTCCGCCACTGGGGTCAAGATGCTTCTCCAACGTGTCTAGAATTAGCACGCGATCAAAACTCGCCAGACTCTTCCACAGATATTTCAGGAGTGAACGGGCATATGCACCGCGAATCGACAGACCGACAATTCGAATCTCGTTTCCATAGTGTCCGCTGAACCTTCGTGCCTCCGCTTTGGAAGGAAGAGACCCCTCAGGAAACACCCGGGACAACGCTTGAAGAACCCTATCCACATCCTCAGTTGCGTGGACTATGGCGGATATCTTCGCCGAAATGACTTCCAACCTAATTAACCCAGTCTTCTCTCCGATTCTCTTAGCCCCGTTAAATACTGTGACAATTGCGCCATGTCCGAAATGTCGCAACAGTTCGAGTACAAGCAGGCGCTGATAATCCGATTGGATCTAAATATTGGCCGAGGAAAAATGGCTGTGCAGTGCGCTCACGCCGCCGTAAGCGCCGCTCAAGAAGCCCGTATTCACTTTCCGCAATGGTGGAAGGCTTGGCTAGAAGAGGGTCAGCGTAAGATTGCTCTCAAGGTACCCGACCTTGAGACATTGTTGCACCTTGAGAATGCAGCGAGAAGGAACGGACTTCCGGTCTATCTCGTCCGTGACAGGGGCCTCACCCAAGTACCTCCTGATACAGTTACCTGCCTTGGGATCGGCCCTGCGCCTTCGAACCTTGTGGACAATCTAACCGGTGATCTGTCCCTTCTTTGATCTTAATGGATCAGTGGAATCTTCGGTGACTCCGTGCCGGTGTGAAATTATCTCGTATCGCCGCTTTGCATCAGCAACATACTCTGTGAATTCCGTGTCGATTGTCTCTCTGAAGTTGGACCCGGTCCTTTGGAACAGCTTTCTCAATATGATCCTTTCGATGACTTTCGAGGCCCCGCCCAGCGATTTTCTTAATCCCGCGGCAAAGTCCGGCACTCTGGCAGGAATCTCCTCACGTGGCAGGGAACATATTGTTAACAGGTACTGGTAGAGCGCTTGACGCGGCTCATTACCGAGGACAGAGAGCCCTTCATCAATGCACTCTAAGAGAAGTTGTTCGAAAGGCTGGCTACGCGCGCTCATGTCCTGATTCCTCCTGAAGACTCGTGAACCCCGGACAGTGCCTCATTCTCAAAGCTCCCTTCCAGCCGGCTCCCCTGAAGCTTGATGGTCTTGAGACCTTCAAAGTTGAAGCGTAGCTGCGATCGGAAGAGACCTCGGACTGCTCCCAGAACTCTTGGTTCAAGCGCACCGTAGTTGATGAGCACTAGAATTGAAGCGATTTCCGATTCCGTCATTTCTACGACGGATGACAGAACACCGTAGGCTTTCTCAAATCCCTGTGAGAGAATGATATCTGTAAAGACATCGAATACTATTCCGATTTTCTTCTTTGAAATCGCTTGGAGTAACTTGTCGACTGCGTCCAGCAGAAGCGACGTGTCTCTCTCGGGCAACAGTACCTGTTCGTCGGAAAGCCTCGCAGGACTCGAAGTCTTGGTGCTGAAGCTAAACAGGCTGATGTTTCTCTGGTCTCTGAATTGGCGGTAAATGGGACTTCCCGCGCTGGTGAAGATCGCAACTGACTCGACGTTTGCCTGGAACTCTCTAACAAATTTCTTCACGATTTCTTCGTAGTCACTGCTGGGCTCGTATTCTAACAGCAATCGGTTTCCGAGAATATCTGGATGCTTCATGTTGACCATACTTGAAAACGCGTCTTGTTGCATCGCGAAGTCAATCACTCTCGCAGTCGGGTTGGCTCGTTGAAGCAAATCGAGCACCCCCGGATGAGCTCCGTCTACATTCAAAGCCCAAATTCGACCTACGTGTTTGGGTCTTGAGTTAGAATCTGATATAGTGATCTGATCAATTATGTCCCGACAGCGATCTAGATCCATCTCGTCGAGATCAATCAGCTCTCTTCTCTCTCCTACAACTGATTCTGGTAGAGAGCCGTTGATCTCTCTAGGGGTCACTGTTCCTTCTATCGGCTGGATGGTGACCGAGTGCTCCCCTAGGAACGTATCCGTCAGGGTTGACCCCTTCAGTACTGCGCGATAGAATGGCACTTCGGCCTTAGCTACCTGAAAGACGACATCTTGCCCTGTCGCCAATCCATCCTTGACGAACGTCTCAACTAGGCTTCTCCGATCAGATTCGGTGTTGTACAGCACGATCGTGTCAATGCGGGGGTTAGCATACACGGCCCGGCTAACGGTCTCTCCGGACGTTACGATCCTGCCGAGGATTGTGGGTTCACGCAGAGCAAAGGCAATGAGCACAAAGAGAAGGCTGGTGGCAACCGATCCAATTTCCTGGGCTATAGGAAGAAAAAGTCCACCTGCAGCAATCTGGAACAGCGTCAACACCCCGAAGAAGGCCCAACAAATGCTGATGATTTTCATCGAGAGAGAAGCCTTCCTGTCTTGAACAGTTTTCGACTGGCGGTAGAACGAGATAACCGGGAGTGAAATGAAGCAGACCAATAGAAGG
>Ga0070697_100001675_pt1 | contig 16918 bp, 11 predicted proteins | sample KBSK1501metaG_FD_65475 | JGI IMG/M metagenome (GOLD analysis project Ga0070697, IMG submission 65475) | Corn, switchgrass and miscanthus rhizosphere microbial communities from Kellogg Biological Station, Michigan, USA - KBS K1-50-1 metaG | ecosystem: Host-associated > Plants > Roots >...
GGATTGTACTCGGAAAGCAATATGACCGATGTTGATTCCACAGGCACGGGTTCACCCAACTTCGTCGATGGCATGGTACACGATGGCATGACTACGGTGATCATCAACGACTCTGCGCAAAACGCCCTGAACTGGCGATATGATGGAGCATCCGTGACATTGAACGGTTCTCCCGCGCCGGCAATTCGGATGCAGGAGAAATCCATGTGGGCTGGCGGGACGGGCACGACGACCTTGCCAACAACGGATGGGGGCGCGTTGGCGTTTGGAATTGCGACGGCCGTCGCGTCCAGTCAAGAAATTGATACGCAGACCACTATTCCGCCGAGTGGAGTGCGAACGATCAAGAATCTGCGATGCGATGTCACGGAGCCTCCGGGCGGAAGCGCAAGTTATGTATTGACCGTTCGAGAGAATCAAGCTGATACCTCGCAAGCTTGTACGATCGCCGGTACAGCAACCTCATGCAGCGACACGACCCATATCTTTCCGAATCGGCCGGCGGGATTTAAATACAACATGCGGTCAACGACCAATGGTTATCCCGCCCTCCCGACGACTGCGCGATGTGTGGTGGAGTTGTATAACTAATTTGCCTTCGGTGAGCCGCGATGCTTAGAAGTAGGCTCATGGTCCAGGAGAGGGCACAAAGTCGCACGGTCCCTAAAAGAACGAGTGCCCCGACCGCGAGCGCGACCGGGGCTCTTCAGAACGTCCGCCCCAACGACTCGGGGCGGATGATGTCTGGCTCCCCAAGCGTAACTCTCCTCGAACTCGGGACGCGGCCCGGTAACAGGCCAACACCTGTAGGGTCCCCTCACTCAAGGCTCTGCCGTTGCCTGAAGCAAGCAATTACTCCACCGATTTGTCGCTTATATGAGGGACGAATTTCGGGAGGGTGGACAGGATCTCGACGTCCGTTATCTCGGCGGGCGCCGGCATCTGCCGATCGTCACGCTCAAGCGCGTCGCGTGGAGGTCACCCTTGGACCGGCGCGACAGCGATCGTTGTCGCACCGCCACCCGGGATCTCCCGGCGCGTTCCGCCAGACCCCAGCACAATCGAGGTTGACGGAACGCCCCTTATCGGGCGTACCATGCAGCTTGTTTCACCGATGCGCGGGCGGAGGCGGCCAATCGGGTGAGTGCATGCACACCTTCGACGGGGGAGCGGGTGCCGATGGTGGCGCTCGTCCCGACGTGGCGGGGGCGGCTGTTCGGCAAGGACGACCACCCATGCGCTCACGCTGGATTTCCCTCGCGCTCCTGGTCGGCCTGCTCCACGCCGCGCCTGCAGCCGCCTATCCGCTTCGTTTCCCCCAGCTCTCTGAAAAAGCACGGCACCAAGTCGAGGATCATTTTCGCGCGCAAAATCCTGGGGTCGCGATCACGCGGCTCAGCGTCGACGCCTATGGGTTCATCGATTTGCTCGGCGTTGCCGAAGATGCAGTGCCCAAGGGCGCGTCGGTCGCGGGTGCCGGCTTCAGCCCAGAGACGACTCGCTTTTGGCTCGACTTTCTCGCCAAGAACGCGAAGGTCTTTGGCATCAATCGACCGGACGCCTTGCGGATGTCCCCTGCTCCTTCGCAGGGTCACTTCAACCAACTCTTCGGCGATCACCTGCTGGCAACGATCCAAATCAGCCGTCCCATGCAAAGTGGTCTGTCGTGGGATGTACGGGGTCATTTCTGGCCGGGCGCGGCCGTTGTGACGCCCCGGATCGACGGCATGACCGTGTGGCGGAAGCTCATCGGCGGCCGTGTTCGCCACGTCGAAGGCGGACGCATGTACCCGTGCGACCCGGTCGATCCGCGCCACCGCGAAGAGGCGTGTCCGCCAGGCCCGCCTCCTCGAACGGTCGAATCGGTGATCGACGACAAAGCGGTCAGTCTTCGCCAATGGACGGTACTGCTTCGTCCGGTGAACAAGCCGGCCGAAATCCGTACGGTCTGGTATGCGTGGGTGAATCTCCAGAATTTCGCGCAAGCACAGATGCTCTCCGGCAAGACCAAGATCGTCATCGACGCCGTGACTGGTGAAGACTTGACGACCTGGGCCGGCAAAGCCTTTTAGGGTATCAGAATGACCACATCACGCCGATCTCAGGCGCGATGTCGGTTGCCTTCTTAGTGACGCCGAAGCCGCTGCCCACCTTGAGCTTGGCATGGTTGCTGAGCCTGCATTGCACTTCCCCGACGACACTTTGTTCATCGATGTCTTCGGTTTCGAATGAGAGATGGATCCGCCACCTTGGTGAAATCCGTTTGACATAATCCAGCTCGAATTCGCCGAAAGCCAGCCCGCCCTCCCCGCTATCGTACAGGCCCGCCACTCGCAGCTCGAGCGTGCCGAAGGAGAATCCCTTTGTCACGACAACTCCCGGCGCGAGCTGCCAGTCCTGGGTTCCGATGAGGACCTTGTTCCTCTGCAACGGAAATATGGTCGTGAAGCCCAAAGTGATCTCCGGGCGCGACTCTGTTTCCTTCAAAGCGCGCCAGCGTACGCTGGCTTCGGTGTCGCCCAATCCGGATTCGCTCAGGCGCCGCGGCAGGCTCGAGGTGTCGCTCTTCGATTTCGTCAGGGTCGCCGTTGTATACGGCGCGGTTTCGAACTCGAACGCGAGCGAGTCGGTGAACCCGTACGCAAACCAGGTGAGGTACTCCTGCGCGATCTCCCTGCTGAAGTAGTCCTGGTCTTGCTGGAACCCGAGATCCAAGGGCTTGTATTCCTTGTCATGGTCGCCGTCGTACTCATAGTAGGTGTAGACCAGCCATTCGCCCTTGCGCACGTAGGTGGCGAATTGGGTCGTCGTGACGCCTGCGCCGCGGTCATGAAGATAGTCAGGCAGGGCGCCGATGTCCTCGGTGTAGCCGTGCGTGTCTGTCGTGTCGGCGGCGCGCGACGGCGCAGGTAACGTCGCGAGCACAAGCAACCACAGCAATAGCGGAATCGGCGCGAATCGAACGGAACATGTCGGCGACCTCATGGCATCTCCCTGGGTGAGGGGGCGGTCGTCCGCGGCACCTTCGTTCACCGACCCTCCGCCTGGTCCTCTTCACTCGTTAGAGGGCCGGAGCAGGACATTTCCTTCGGATTGTCCCCCGATTCTGTCCGCGAGAGGGCGGTGGCTCAGAGCGGGATGCGGGGCAGGGTGGGCGGCTTTCCTCGCTTGATGAGGATCGGGTGCCCTCATCAACACGTCGCGGTCGATCCGATGAACCCTCTTTCCGCCGAATAGAATTGTCAGTAGGGACAGGGTGAGAGAGTTGTGCGCTCCGAGCAAACCCACGATGACCCAGCGAAGGCGTCTCCGGTTAACAGGTCGAGAGGGTGCTCGAAGCGGGACCCGGGGGCGGGCACAACCGGCGTCGTGTCTAGAAGAACAAGAGCCCCGACCGCGAGCGCGACCGGGGCTCTTCAGGACGCCTGCCCCAACGACTCGGGGCTGATGATGCCTGGCTCCCCAAGCGTAACTCTCCTCGAAATCGGTGAGCGGCTCAGGTTACAGCGGTGGGACCCCGCTCCGGCCCGATCTGGAATCGCGACAGCGACCCGGTCTACCCGCCCGGGTCCCGCCCCATTGCGCCATGCACCAGCGAACCCGAGGCGAACCCAAGACAGAAATGTCTTGATCGGGTGTAACATCCAGCTTATTTCACCTACACGTTCGCCTGTGGGGGGGAAGCGCCGGCGGGGGGTGTGCGTTCCTTCGTGGCACAGACACCGTTGCTGAAGTCCATTGAGGTGGTATCGGCCGGGTGGCCGCGGGCCGAGCGGCCGCGCTCCAGAATTGGGACGAGGTAAACGATGAACGAGACAGAGCGCACGACCTGCATTTTCTCCCATTCATTGGTTAGGGCGTCCGTAGCAGTCCTGGCTACGCATTTAGGCTTTGTCGGTACCCATTCCGGTGTCCTTGCCGACCCGATCTTCCCCAATCCGGTCTTCGAGGCGGGCTCCGCCCCGCAGTCCTTGAGCGTCGGGGACTTCAATGCCGACGGGAGACCGGATCTGGCGGTCGTGAACTTCGATTCGAAAGACGTGTCGGTGCTTCTCGGCAAGAGCGACGGGACGTTCACATTGCAATCCCGCTTCGCGGTGGGGGACGCCCCGAGATTCGTCACCGTGGTTGACTTCAATCGCGACGGCTTCGCGGACCTTCTGGTTTCGAGGGCGTTCATCACGACCTGCAGCTGCGGCGTGACCGAGGGCGACTGCCGCGATGTATGCCCCGTTTATGCGCCTGGCGACATCACGGTCCTGGTCGGGAACGGCCAGGGGAGCTTCGCGGCCCAGGGCAAAATCAGTGCCGGTGACGACCCCCATGAGATCGCCGTCGGAGACTTCAACCGTGACGGCATTACGGACCTGGCCGTGGCAAACAGCCTCTATTGCACCGGCCATCCCGGGTGTGACAGATACAGCGGGAATGGGGTCTTTGTCCTTCTCGGCAGACACAACGGCTCGTTCGCCGCCGGGGTGCGCTACGCTGCCGGGAACGACCCGGAAACGGTCGCCTTAGGGGACTTCAACGGTGACGGTGTGCAGGACCTGGCGACGGCAAACTTCTTATCGGGCGATGTCTCTCTGCTCTTGGGCCGTGGGGATGGAACGTTTGCTCCCGAAACCCGGTTCGTCGCGAACGGGTCTCCCTTCTCCGTCGCGGTCGGCGATCTCAACAGTGACGGGCGGCAGGACCTGGTGGTCGGATCGTGGACAACGTCCAGTCTCTCGGTTCTGCTCGGGAACGGCGATGGCACCCTCGCTCCCCCGGTACTCATCCCGACGGGGCCGGCGCCGACCTCCGTTGCCATCGGAGACTTCAACGCCGACGGAAAGCCTGATCTGGTCGCCGCGAACAGAAATTCGGACGATCTGTCCATCATCACCGGCCACGGCGACGGGACCTTCGACCCTGACATCCGCGCGGTGGCCGGAGGTTTTCCTGGCGCTGTCGCCATAGCCGACTTCGACAGCGACGGGGCGCCGGACCTGGCCGTCGCCAGCGCCGACGGAGATAGCATCTGGGTCCTGCGCGGCAGCGGCGACGGGACGTTCCGTCATGCGCCGGGCCCCGCTACTGGGACGCTACCCCGCTTCGTCGCAGTCGGCGATCTGGACATCGACGGCCGGAACGATCTGGCGGTGGCGAACTTCGGCTCGAACGACGTTTCAATCCTCCTCGGTCATGACGACGGGACGTTCGCCCATGAGGCCACCCTCGGTGTCGGCAGCGGGCCCTTGGCCGTAGCCATTGGCGATGTCAACGGCGACGGCAGGGACGACCTTGTGACGGCCAACTTCACCTCGGGTGATCTCTCAATCCTTCTCGGCCGCGGCGGCGGGTTCTTTGAGCCCGAGAAACGCTTCGGAAGAGTACCGTATTTTGGCCCCCTCAACCCTCGCGCCGTGGCGATCGGCGACTTCAACAGCGATGGGAAGAAGGACGTGGTGGTTGCAGGGCCAGACGTCGATGTCTTTCTCGGGAACGGTGATGCTACATTTTCTCTCTCTTTTCAGGGCTACTACTTGGTTGGATTATTTTTGGGAGACAGCGTCGCGATCGGCGATTTTAATAGCGACGGAAAGCAGGACCTGGTTGCCGCGGACTCCTCGACTGATCATCTCTGGCTACTGCTCGGTCGTGGCGACGGATCGTTCGTGCGTGCATTCGAATACAATCTCCCCATTGACTCCAGCCCGCGCTCCGTCCTGGTGGGGGACTTCAACCACGACGGCAAGGACGATTTCGCAGTGCCGAACGGCGGTTACGGTGGATGGTCCCCCGCCGTGTCGGTCTTCCTGGGGAACGGAGCCGGGGGGTTCGCGGTCCCGACAAGCTATCCAGTCGCTCTCGGAGTGCTGGCGGTCACCACCGGTGACCTCAACGGCGACGGCAAGGACGACCTGGCGACAGCGAACTCTGGCTCGAATGACGTCTCGGTACTACCCGGCAACGGCGACGGGACGTTCGGCCCGCAAGTCCGCTTCGCCGCGGGGGCGAGCCCGCGCTTCCTGGCCGTCGCCGACTTCAGCAGCGACATGAGACCCGACTTGGCGGTGGCGAACTTTGTCTCAAACGATGTTTCGATACTGCTCAATCAAGGACCGATCTTTCCGAACCAGCCGCCCGTGGCAGCGGCGGGCGCGGACCAGAGGGCCGAATGCGTCGCGGGCGGAGCGGTCGTGCGCCTGGATGGGTCGGCCTCCACCGATCCCGACTCGACTCCGGGCACTCACGACGACATTACGACATACGAATGGTTCGAGGACTTCGGCCTCTCTACCGCGCGGAGGGTCGGCACCGGGAAGATCGTGACCGTCACGTTGCCCCTCGGTGCCCATGCGATCACGCTGCAGGTCTCAGACCGCCGGGGCGCGCGCGGCAGGGATCAGCTTCTCGTCGAGGTGTTCGCGGTTCCCGATCAGGATGGCGATGGATACACGCGCTGCCTGGGGGACTGCGACGACACCAACCCAGCCATCCATCCGGGAGCGGTGGAGGTCTGCAACGGCCTGGACGACAACTGCGAAGGCGGCATAGACGAGGGAGGTGACTCCCTCTGCTCCGACCCCAACGCCTGCACGATCGACAGGTGCGCCGGCCCGGCGGGGTGTCTCCACACCCCGATCTCCTGTGATGATGGGAATCCTTGCACAAGCGACGCCTGCGACCCTTCGCGCGGCTGCACTCACCTGAGCATCATGGACATGGATGGCGATGGACATCTGAATCTCCTCTGTGGCGGGAACGACTGCAACGACACGGATCCCCTGGTCTGGTCGCCACCCATCGAAGTGGCGAACGTGACGATGACAACGAGCGCCACGAACCTGACCTGGGATAACCAAGGGAGCCTCGTGGGTCCAGGCACTCTTTACGAGGTGGGGTCGGGCAGCATGGATAAAGAGTTCGGCCTCCTCTCCGACATGATCTGCTTGGGTTCGGGCACCGCCACCTCGTTCATGGATGGCCGCGGCGACCCTCCTCTGGGCCAAGGGTTCTGGTACCTGATTCGTGGAAGGAACTCCTGTGGGACTGGAACCTACGGCGGTTTTTGGGACGACATCGCGCCCGCCTGCCCCTGAACCTGCCCGTCGGCGCCAATCCCCCCGGTGCCAACGGCGAGCAGCCGGTTCTCGAAACGCGGAAGCGTTCGAAAGTAGGGAGCTCCCGGCGCCCCGTCGTCACGGATCCCCTCGAACGTCATGTGAATGAGGGCTGTCCCTACTGAAAATTCCGTCTGGTCTTTGGAATCTTGGCCTTACGTCCCCCCACCGGCATACTCCTGGCTTCACCCTGACCTGTCGGCCAGCGTGGCCAAGGGGAGGCACCGGTGTCCATCCTCCGTATCGTCCTCCTGCTGTTCCGTGCCCTCCGCTCTTTCTTCGCCTTGTCGAGCAGGCTCGAGCTGCTGGATATCTACTTCAACTCAGCCTGAATCATGACCAGCCCCGGAGTTGCAACATGCACGCCGGTTGGCCTTAGAGCAGTGGAGCCCGATCTGAGAAGTGGTCCCGCCGACGCAGTCTAGAGTGGACGGGTCAGCACTGCGAAGGTCCGGGAGAGTCAGAGAGCCAGAGGCGCCGAAGACATAATGGAGGCGCCGCCAAGACGGCTCTTCGGAGACCGATCGAGCGTTGGGTCGATCGAGCCAACCCTCGTACACGTGGCGACGTCCTGGGAGAACGGAGAGGCGGGCCGCTGTTAACCAACGACCCGCCATTCAACTGGTGGGAGGCATGCCTCTAATGCACCGACGTTCTCGCTCCTTGGGCGGCCTTGGCGATGATCGAGGCCACCGCCATTGGCTGCGACACGTAGATCGCGTGACTGCCCGCGACCTCGACGACTGTCGCACCCGCTCGCTTGGACATGAAACGCTGGGCCGCCGGCGGGATCATCTTGTCGTCGGTGGCGACCAAGTACCAGCTCGGCTTGGTCTTCCATGCCGGCTCGCTGATCGTGCCGTTGAGCGCTTCGACGCCCCACGGAACCTGAGAGTCGGCCATGAACGCGGCGGTCTCTGCGTCCACGTCGCCCGCAAATGAGGCGGGGAACTTCGCCTTGTCCAGGAATAGAAAGCCGTCCTGCGGCGGCAGTATCGGCGGCACGGGTGCGCCTGGCGGGGGATCCTTGATAAGCGAGGACACCGACTCTCCCTTGTCCGGCGCAAAGGCGGTGATGTAGACAAGCCCCGCGACCTTTGGACCGGTTCCAGCCTCGGTGATCACCGCTCCGCCGTAAGAGTGGCCGACGAGAATCACAGGGCCATTCTGCGCGGCAATGACGCGCTTCGTGACGGCGACATCACCGGCCAGCGATATCGTCGGATTCTGGACGATGCTGACGGTGTACCGGTCCTTCCTCAGGATCTTGTAGACGCGATCCCAACCTGAACCGTCCACGAAGCCACCGTGGACGAGGACGACGTTTCTTGCCGCCGAGCGAGGTTCTTCAGCCATGATGAGCTCCTTTCTCGAGTCGATGGCGACCAAGGGACGCAACTGCGGTTGGATGTATCCAATGTGATTGGAAGGTCGTGTCCCGGACCATACTGGACACCCTCCTGCGACCGAATGGCATTCCTGAAAAACCGATTTGTCGGATACTACGCCTCGGCCGTTCCAGAGACAAGGGGGGCAGCGCAGGAAGCGCAACTCGCTCCGTTCGACGAAGGCTCGAAACGAGTCAGCCGAGGAGCAAGGCCACGCCGTTTCTCTGAGAGATCCAAGAGAGTCAGAGAGCCGGAAGGACCGGACTTGCGCCGGTCTGGGTGGGTGCGCCGCTCTCCCGAATGAGCCCTGCGGGAACGGCGAGTCGGGCTAACTCGCGCACACCTGGGGACATCCCGGGGGATCGAAGAGGCGGGCCGCTGTTAACCGCCGGCCCGCCGGTTCGAAATGGATGAGGTCTGGCTCCCCACGTGATCGAAATGTTCGAACTCAGGATTGACTCGAACCAGGGAGGCACGTGCATGCACACGTAGATCAACGTTCGAACTCGGCTTGGTTCGAACCAGGGTGCGCGTGAGAGCCCAGGTGCTCAAAGGTTCGAACTTACACGCCCCGGACATCAAGCTCCCCTCGCTCGATCCCATCGTGGCGTTCTCCGAAGTCGGCGGCCCGCATCATCGCTACAGTCGCGCCGCATGAACTCGCTCTTCACAGTAACGGACCGTCTCGATTCGCGCGGGAAGGGTGCGTCTACTCTCGACCCAGTCGATCCCCGGCAGCGCGACTCCTGAGCCGATTCGGTTCGTCTCAGCCTGCCCGGCCATCGGCTGCGCCGACGAGCGCGTTCGTTTCTGTGTCACTTTCGACCACCCTCGCGCGTTACCCTTCGGCGACGTCGAGAAGCACCTTGCCACCGCGGAGTGTGTGCTTGACGGCTTTCTTGATCTCGGAGAGGCGGTAGACCGCCGCGATGGGGACCTTGACTCCCTCGGCGACCAGCCTCGCCGCTTCCTCGATCGCCGGCGGGATCTTCCGCTCCCATTGCGCGTGCCCCATGAAGAAGCCCTTGACGGTGATCGGCGTGAAGATCACGGCGAGCGGATTGAGGACCATCGGGGAGCCACTCATCGCGGAGTAGGCCACCAGGGTGCCGCCCGGCGCAAGGAGCGACGCGAGCACGCCGGTCGCCGGACCGCTGACGCCATCGAGCGCCAGATGGATTCTGGCGCTACCGACGGCTCTCTTGATCTCCTCGGCCACCTCCGGGCCGTCGACGACGACCACATCGCCGCCGGCGGCTTGCAAGTCGGTCACGAGTTCCGCGCGCCGAACGATGTTCACGGTCCTCAGGCCACGTGTCTTCGCGAAGGCAATCACCCAACGCCCCACGCCCGAGTTGGCCGCATTCTGTACGACGAAGTCACCGCGATTCAAATCGACGTAGTCGCTGAGCAGCAGCGACGCGGTCGGCGGATTGATCGCCAGCATCGCGAGCTGTTTCGGATCCGCGCCCCGCGGCAATGCAAAGAGGCCCCCGGCCGGGATGACCATGCGCTCGCGCCAAACCCAGCTCGAACGTGGCGGAATGACCCGGTCGCCGACCGCGACCTTCGTGACGCCGAGACCGACCGCGAGCACGCGCCCGACCCCTTCGTTGCCGATGACCGACGGAAGCTCCGGGCGAAGCGGATAGACGCCCTGCGCTACCAGCAGGTCGTTCGGGTTGACGGGCGAGTACTCGATCGCCACCAGCACCTCGTTCGCGCCGGGCGCCTTCGGCTCCGGGACGTCGGCCATACCGAGACCGTCGGTTGGATTGCCGTATACCGAAAGATGAATCGCTCGCATTGACTTTTCTCCAATCCGGGGCGCGGCCCCGTTCGTGTGGTCTTGGCGCAGGGCGCTGGAGCCGATTACCGATAAGAATCAGTCCCGACCCGCGCTGGATCCACGGTCGACGTGACCAATCTGGCCAGTCACGAAGGGCGCCGTTTCGAGGTAGAGGACCGCTTCGACGATGTCGCGGACTTCGCCCGTGCGATCGAACGGCGACTTGGGCGCATAGGTGAAACAAGCTGCATGGTACGCCCGATAACGGGTGTTCCGTCAACCTCAATTGTGCTGGTGGGTGGTGGTGTGCATTCCGCCCATCGTGATCAGGTGTTCCGAAGGAGGGCGATCACCTGGTCCGGCCGTGGCGATCGCTCATCGGAGCGGAGCGACGCTGGGTGTTCTTCGCTTCAGCCTCCTCGATTCACGTTCAGCGCATCATAACGCGGTTTGATCAGAGGGTGTAGTGGTTCGACGATTCTTGATGGTCGGGTTTCTTCCCGGAACAGTCGCCGTATTATTAGATTAGCCTCTCTCGCGCCGCGGGGCTGGGCCTCCGCCAGCATGAACACTGCACTCCGCCGGCGGGTCGACGTCGACCATTTGCAGCAGGAGATCCGGCTGCTCCGCGAGGAGATCTGCATCAAGGATGCCCGCATGCAACACATCGAGGCCCAGAAACGACTGCACTATCCGCCGACCGAGTGGTCTGACCCCCGATTTTCTAGACACCTGGAGTCTGACTTTTTAGCTCTTTGTACTCCCATGGTGACACGTTTCCGAGGGCTGAGTGAGGCGCCACCCGGTTGTAGTCTTCGATCCATCCCGGCAGCTGCCTGAGCACGGTCTCGGCATCGCTCAGGTCGGCGCCACCGACGTAGTCGCGCTTAATCGTGTTCACGAACGCTTCGGCCATGCCGTTCGACTCCGGGCTGTACGCTGGCGTTGTGATCGGCTTGAAGCCCAGCTCGTGGGCGTAGCTCACGGTTTCGAACGAAGTGTACGGTCCGCCATTGTCGCTCAGCCACTCGATGATAATCGGAGTTTTCAAGACGCGCTGCCCGAAGCGCGACCACAGCGCCTTATCGAGCAGCAGACGGATGTCCTGGCCGTTCAGATCGCGCGGTTGTGCCACGAACTCGATCGCCTCGCGATCGTGGCAGTCGAGCGCGAAGGCCACCTGCACCCTATCGCCGTTCCAGCAGCGGACGTTGAAGCCGTCCGAGCACCAGCGCTGGTTCGACTCCGGCATTCGCACCTGGCCCGTGTGGGGACGATCCCGTCTTCGGATCTTCCCAGGCAACGTGAGCTTGTTCAGCCGCATCACCCGCCTGATCCGCTTGCGGTTATAGAGCGTGGCGCCGTGAGCACGACGGCTGCGATTGACCAGGGCATGCACGCGCCGCACGCCGTAGCTCGCCCGCTCCCGTACCACCGACATGATGTCCAGGAGAACTTCCCGATCGGTGCTGCGTCGATAGAAGCCGCCAGCGCGAGGCTGCGGCCGCAGGTAGACCGTCGACCTCGCCACATGAAGGGCCCGGCACACCGCCGTCGTCGGATGCCCGGTCACCGCTTGGACCCTTTGAACAAGTGTGGACTTTTTTTTACAACCTCACGCGCCGCCTCGAGGATCTCGATGGTCATCGCCTGCTTGCCCACCAGGCGTTGCAGATCCCGGACTTGTTTCTCGAGCTCCCGCAGACGACTGATCGGCACGACTTCTTCACCGGCTTGTACCGCCGTGGTGCTGCCGCGCTCGTCGAGCTTCACCCAGCGCCGGATAATGGCCGGCTGGATGTCGAGCTCGCGTGCGATCGTGGCCAGCGTCGTCTCCCCGCTGCGGATCCGTTCAACTGTTGTGCGCTTGAACTCGGCCGTGAACACACGCCGGCCGTCGGCTTTCCTCGCGAAGTCTCCCATGCTGAACCACCTTTCGTGGCCCTATTCTAGGGCTGAAAGGTGTCTAGTCGAAATGGGGGGCAGACCACACGATTGTAGGCTACGGGCACAGGTTTTCGGCAGGTGGAGGTCCAGGAGCTTGCCCGCAAATTCCGTCGTAGTCCGCCACCTGCTGGACGATCGGGCCACCCAGACCAAGACACACTGACGGAGCGAGGCAGCCTACGTTGGGTCCGCACGCAGGACCAGGATTCGGGCCTGGCGTGCTGCAACGATATGGCAGAGCATCCCCGATGTTATTGAACGCAACGACCGTACAGTCGTGCATACCGACGACGTAGGTCGTGCTGAATCCGATGGGGTTGTCTGGATCTTCGAAGGAGGAAAACAGCACGCCACCCTGTCCAATCACGCCGATTCCCATGATGTCGTAGGTCGGCGGGTAGAAGAAGAACAAAGGTGGCGAGGGCGCGACGATCGGAGATACTGCGGGACCGGGCGCAGGGTTGGGATCGAAGCAAGTCATCCACGGGGGGTTCGATGAACCTGCGCCGTTATTATCCAGCATCCAGAGCGCTGGAGCTATAGCCGCAGCGGGAGCGGGGATCCCACCGGCGACACACACGCCATCAGATTCCTGGCCCTTGGTTATCCCAGGTCCATTCGCCCCATGATAGAGGTCGGCGCAAAAGGCGGGGCCCGGCATGGGAGGCGGGACGCCGGTCCAGCAAAGCAGTGTGGTGTCATTGGACACATCCGGATTGGAACAAGCTCCACCGATTCCGCAATCCCCTGGAACGTTACAGGAAGCCCCGATGACGGCCGCTGGCGCGGTGCACGCTCCGGTGTAGCAGGTAAGCCCGCCACAATCGAGCGAGGTATTGCAGGGGACATCTAGACCAGTGATGGCCCCATCTGGCGCCCCCGCTGGCCCATTCGTGTCGGGGACAGGGACCGCCGCGGGGGGGCACAGAAACGGCGGGATGGCAGTGGCCGCGTCGCACTTCCCTCTGAAGTACAGAACGCCGTTCGGAGGGAAGACTTGACCCGCCGACACTGTCGGAAGCGCAAGAAGTCCCACGACGACTATCAGCCGCGCGCATTTGCTTCGAGAGTCGAACAATACACTCATTGTTCACCTCCGCGGTTAAGGCGCTGCATGTCTGCGGCGTCTATTGTGCCCATCAGTCGGAGCGTAACCGGTTGAGTACCGCGCACACACCAAGTGCGCCTCGGAATGGTTCCTGGGAGATCGAAGGGCATTGTCGCTGACCAATCGGCAGTGAGGCATAACCTTCCTCACGCCTCTCCCGTGGCCAGCACCCACGGTCCGAGGAGATGTTCTCGACAGCGCCACTTCGCCGAGAGAAGGCCGATGCCTGCAACCGACTTTCGGCGGACCCTACTATCGACCCCAGAATCTCCACCTAAAATGCTGTCGCCTATGTACGCTCAAATGTGCAAGGCGTCAATAGGGGTCTGGACCATAGCAGTCCCCGATCATCCGGGAATGCCGGCCCGAGGCTGAAAACTACAGGCCTTCCTGATCCAAGAGCTCGTGCTGCATCTTCTCATCCAGCCCGATGAACAGCAGCTTCGTCCGCTGTACTCCTTCCCAGTTCGTGGGACTTGCGGCGACGCTTGTGAGGTGATACCTTCGGCGCAATTGTCATCGCCCCAACACAGCCCAGGAGGAGCGCCATGCGAACAGTGGGGAGGCGCCTCGAACGGCCGTAGCACAGCGGTCGGAGTCTTGCCGGTACGTGCTCGGCCACGAAGCTCTTGAAGCGCTCTCCACGCAACATCCTTATGTACCGGGAGCGCCACGAGGTACTTCCAGGGCTCTGGTTCGACTGCCTGCTTGCGGATGAGGTGGCGCACGTTCCTCGCCTCGTGGTATACGAGGGTCACGTAGTCAGCGAGCCGTCGCAAGAATTCTGGATGGTCAGTCAACGTAAGTCAGACGGCGGGTGCTGAAGACCAAGAGCTGTCCTAGAGCCGAAAGTGCTTGCGAAACCTGCGAGGTTGCAGGGGGTCCCATCTCAACGGCTGGGCCCGAAGAAGTGACTCGTAGTCCGCGACCAGTTTGGGGATGTCGTTCACCAACGTGTCGAATTGTCGGGCAAACTCTGTTGCCCCGGCGCGGTGACTTTCGATGAACTGAGCACGCAAGTACTGCGCGACATACGTCGACCCGTCGGTACTCGGAGCAAAGAGCCACCAAAGCGCCTCCCCGCCGAAATCAAGGAATATGGGCGCGTTACTACCTGCCCATTCCCGTAGCAACATGCACCTATCCGAGAAGATTCTCCGCCAAGGGTCGACCGGTAGGCCTTCATTCAACGAGTTGAGAAACTGCGCCTCATCTCTCGTTCGTCTCTTTCCGTCCACCACCCAGATCAACTTCGGATAAAAGGTATCACGAGATCGACGCTCTTCGGGTTTGAGGGACGAATGTTGAAACTCGATTACCCAACCACGATCTGTCTTCACGTCTGCGATGTGTCGTTCACCGTCTCCGGCTGTGTGGACGATCTCTTGCCAATCATCGGGAAACTGGTCTTTCCAATCGCGGTGCCATTTCGTTTCATTCTCGCACCACGGATTGCAAAGGAGACGACCTTTGTGAGCCCAGTGCCAAATCCGGACTTCGCCGCACCTTGCAACCATCGGTCTTCCGCAGCCGCGACACTCGCCTGAGAGACTGGGCTGAGCTTCTTGGCGTTGTCCGTTGACGAGCGCGAATTTCATATTCTGGTCATAACCGCCTCACGTCGGTCATCTCGCTGCTTCTATGTGCGCGTAACGCCCGCGCTCACCGGCGGGCCGAGCAACGCGAGGCCCGTCCGAGTACAGCGCGTTGTTAGGCGACATGACCTATCTCCGAGTCAGCGCGCGCGCCGGTAGTGCATGGCGACCGCGCCACTGCGGAGCGGCTTCGCCGAGATCAACTCGAGCCGTCGCGTGCTGGGCAGCCCGCTCTCGTACAGGGTCGGGCCGTGGCCGGCGATCCTGGGATGGACGAGCAATTTGTACTCGTCGATCAGATCCAGCCGGTCCAGGTGGGTCGCTAGCTTGCCGCTACCGAGGAGTACGCCGTCTGGGGTCGCGTCCTTGAGCTTCTGTACGCCCGTGCGCAGGTCGTCGGTGATGTGGTGGCTGTTGGTCCACGGGAAGTCCTTTCGCGTCGAGGACACCACGTACTTCGGCTTGGCCTCCAGCTTTACCGCCCACTCGCGCATCGCCGCCGGTGCCTCCGCGTCGCCGCGGGCGACCGCTGGCCAGTAGCTCTCCATCATTTCGTAGGTGACGCGGCCCCACAGCATCGCCCCGCCCTCGTCCATGAGGTGGGTGAAGAAGGCGTGGGTCTCGTCGTCGGCGATTCCTTCCTGGTGGTCGACGCAGCCGTCCAGGGTGACGTTGATACTGAAGGTCAAGAGTCCCATGGTGTCCTCCGTTCGAGATACGCGACGAGCCGCTCGCCATCTGGCTCCAAGGGCACGAGCCCAATTCGCGAGGTACTCCCCCTGTGTCGCCTTGTATCTTCAGTTCAGGTCCGATTACCGATAGAGTGATCCATGAAACGGACGTTGACGGGCGACAGCTCGATGTGCCTACGGTCACCAAGACCGCGCGTTAGCCTGGGCGTCGCCCGACCCCCGTTGAGAGCCCGAACAGTTGCACGGGTGCAAGCCCGCATCACGCAAGGCAGGGCCACGACGGGGCGTCCGTTACGTGGAGGATACCGCATGTCGGCTCTGCCCGTATTCGTCGGTGTCGATGTCGCCAAGACCGAGCTGGTCACCGGGCTTCGGCCCACGGGCGAGGCCTGGACCGTTTCCAACGATGAGACCGGGATTCAAGAATTGCTCCAGCGACTCCGGCCCCATGTCCCGGTGCTCGTGGTGATCGAAGCGACGGGAGGCTACGAGCGCGGTGTCGTTGCGGCGCTCGCGGCAGCCGGCATTCCTCTCGTCGTTGCCAATCCCCGCCAGGTTCGCGATTTCGCCCGCTCGACCGGCCAACTGGCCAAGACCGACCGCATCGATGCTCAGGTCCTGGCCCTGTTCGCCGAACGCGTGCGTCCCGAGCCGCGGCCCCTGCCCGACGAAGCCACCCGCACGCTCACGGCGCTCCTCGCTCGGCGCCGACAGATCCTCGAAATGCTCACCGCCGAACGCAATCGCCTGGAACACGCCGTCCCGGCCGTTCGACGCGACCTGGTCCAGCACATTCGCTGGCTCGAGCGCCGCCTGCGCGACGTCGACCACGACCTCGATCGGACGGTTCAGTCCAGCCCCATCTGGCGTGCCAAGGAGAACCTGCTGCGGACCCTTCCCGGTGTGGGACCCGTCACCAGTCGCACCCTCATCGGTAGCCTGCCTGAGTTGGGCTTTCTCAACCGCAAACAGATCGCCGCTCTCGTCGGCGTGGCGCCTTTGGCTCGCGATAGCGGTACCCTCAAGGGAAAACGTCTTGTCTGGGGCGGTCGTGCTCCCGTGCGTGCGGCGCTCTACATGGCCGCCCTGGTCGCGTCTCGACGCAATCCAGCTTTGAGAGCGTTCTACGCCCGATTGGTGGCTGCGGGGAAACCCAAGAAGCTCGCTCTCACTGCGTGCATGCGCAAATTGCTCACGATCCTCAACGCGATGGTCAAAAACAATTCGGCTTGGCAATGGATCGATCATCCAAAAACAGCTTGACTGCGAAGACAGTTGCTAACGCCCCGG
>Ga0070697_100001677_pt1 | contig 16910 bp, 12 predicted proteins | sample KBSK1501metaG_FD_65475 | JGI IMG/M metagenome (GOLD analysis project Ga0070697, IMG submission 65475) | Corn, switchgrass and miscanthus rhizosphere microbial communities from Kellogg Biological Station, Michigan, USA - KBS K1-50-1 metaG | ecosystem: Host-associated > Plants > Roots >...
GCGCCGCTCGCGAGACCGACCCCGGCCACGAAGACGACGACGGCGATCGCGGCCAGCCACGCGGTCGGGATGCCGCTCGAGGCACTGCCGCCCCGGGTCCCACCACCACCCGGCCGCTGGGTCGGCGTCGGGCTGACCCGCGTGATGGCCGGTCCCCGTTGGGTGGACCCGCGCTGGACGGCCCGCTGCTTCTTCGACGAGCGTGGGCGTTGACGGTTCTGGTCCGAGCTCAAGCGGCGGCCTCCAGGGCGGCGGTGAAGTCGATCGCCCCGGAGAGCAGGGCCTCGCCGAGGATGATGCCCGCAATCCCGGCGTCGCGCAGGCGGCGGATCCCCTCGAGGTCGGACGCGCCGCCGGCGACGATCACGTCGATGCCGGGACGGCGGCCGAGCGCCCCGAGGGCGTCGAGGTCCGGGGCAGTGCCGCCGTGGGAGAGCACGAAGCGGCTGACGCCGAGATCCGTCAGCTCGCCGACGACGCCGGCCAGGGTCGGTGGCCCGCCCCGCCGCCAGGGATAGGCGGCGAGCCGCTCCGGCCGCGGGTCCAGACCCACCGCGAGCCAGTCACCGGCCACCTCCAACCCGGCCGCGAGCGCGGTCGGGTCGTCCGCGACCGCCATCGAGACGACGACCCGCGTCGCACCCGCGGCGAATGCCAGGCGGATCCCGTCGGCCGTGTCCACGCCGCCGGCGACCTGGATCGGGATCGCCACCCGCGAGGCGATCGCGCCGACCGCCTCGAGGTTCACCGGCCGGCCGGTTCGGGCTCCTTCGAAGTCGACCAGGTGGATCAGTCGGGCGCCACTCGCCACGAAGCTCTCCGCGATCCGCTCCGGTCGGTCCGTCGGGGCGCCGATTCCGGTCGACGCGCCGGGCCAGAACACGAGTCGCGAGCGGCCGCGATCGAGGTCGATCGATGGGATGACCTGCACCTCAGCTCCGCGCCGCCCGGGCCGCGCCGGCGCCTCCGTTCTGGTCGCGTGCCGCGGTGCCGCCGCCGACGCCTTCACGAGCCAGTCGCTCGCGCAGCAACCGGCGATGGAAGCTGATCGGCAGCGACCCGTTCCGCAGGAGCGTGTCGTGGAAGTCGCGAAGGGAGAACGCGCTGCCGAGCCGGGCCTGCTCGTCGGCCCGCAGCCCGAGCAGCAGCACCTTGCCGAGGAGGTAGGACAGCTGGTACGTCGGCGTGTAGGTGTATCGACGGACCTCCGCCCGGGCGTTCGGCTCCTCGAAGCTCGTCTGCTTCACGAGGAACGCAACGGCCTCCTCGACGCCGACCTCGCCGCGATGCATCCGGACGTCGAGGATGATCCGGCAGGCCCGCCAGATCGCGTCCGTGTGGAGGTTCAGCCGGAAGTTCGCCGCGGCGTCGAAGCCCTGCTCGCGCATCATCTGCTCGGAGTACATCCCCCAGCCCTCGACGAACTCCGGGGCGTCGGTCAGCAGCCGGGTCAGGGACGGATGGCCGTTCGCCACGTGGAGCTGGAGGTGATGGCCGGGATACGCCTCGTGGATGCTCGTGTTGCTGATCGAGCTGAAGTTGTGTTCGCGCATCGCGTTCGGGTCGTCGCCGACCGAGGGGGTCACGATGTAGATGCCCTTCGGCCGCGGGTCGAACTTCGGCGGCGAGAAGTAGGCGGCGAACGGGATCACGTTGCGCAGGTACTCGGGCGTCTCGATGACCTCGATCCGCTCGTCCGGTGGGACGCCGACGATGTCGTGGTCGATCAGGTACTGGCGGGCCCGGCGCATCACATCGCGGTACTCGTCGAGCGCCTCGCCGAATGTGGCCGGGTGGTCGGACTTCAGGCGGTCGATGACCTCGGCCTCCGACGAGCGATCGTCGATCTCGCGGGCCACCCGGACCCTGGCGGCCTGGTTCGTCTCGAGCTGGTCCTCGCCGATCTCGAGGATCGCGTCCGCGTCGAGGCCGTCGAACGCCCGCAGCGCGACGAGCTCGTCATACCGATCCCGGCCGAGCGCCCAATCGTCCGAGCCGCCTGCGAGTGTGGCGGTCAGCGTCGCCGCGTACTCGGCGATCGCCGCCCGGGCAGCCTCCGACGCGTGCACCAGGCGACGATGCTCCGCCTCGGGGAGGTCGGCGCCTGCGACGACGATTTCGTCGAAGAACGACGGCAGGTCCGCGGCCGACTCGATCTCCAGCTCCTGCCACGCGCGGACCTGGGGAACGGTGGCACGGGTTCGGGACTCGGCCAGGTAGGCCGGCACCGCCTCGAGCCGGCTCGTGATCGACGCCAAACGCTCCGGCAGCGGCGCATAGTCCTGGGCGAAGGGCAGGAACAACCCGTCACCGACGACGTCGAGGGCGGTCGACCGCCGTTCCCAGGTGCGGATGACCTCTGCGTCGAAGACGGCTCGGCGGACATTGTGCAGCTCGAGGTCACGCTCGAAGCGAACGTCGGCCGACAGACCGGCCGGATCGAGCGCGTCGACCGTGGCGAGATAGGCCTTTTCGGCCGCCAGCTCGGCGAGGACGGCGTCGCGACTGCCGTCGCCGAGCCGATCGTCCTCCGTATGGATACCGAGATAGGTCCCGACGAGGGGGTTGTCCCGGATGATCCGCCGGAAGCGGGACTCGACGAGGTCGTAGAACGTGTCGTCGAGCGGGCCGGGCTCGGTCGCCGGCTCGGGCCGCGTCAGGACGACGTCCTGGATCGTTTGGGTCACCTGGTCTCCTTGGGTCGCACGTCAGCGCGGGATCGCGGGGGCGACGGCCGGCTTCGTCTCCTCGATGGCGCTCGCCACGATCGACGCGACGCGCGCGATGTCGGCGCCGGTCACCCCGTGATGCGTCGCCGCCCGGACCTGACCGTGCGGATAGGCATCGAGACGAAGTCCGCGCGCTTCGGCCGCGGCGAGGAACGCGCCCCGGTCGCCGTCGACCCGGAACAGGACGAAGTTCGTCCGGACGCGCGTCGGGTCGAGTGGACCCTCCTCGGGTTGGGCGATGTCACCCGGGCTCCGGACGCCGGGCACCTCCGCCAGCGCCTCGGCAAGGCGGCGGGCGTTGGCGTGATCCTCCGCCAGTCGATCGATCATGCCGGCATCACCGTCCCGCAGGGCGATCAGGCCGGCCGCCGCCAGCACGCCCGCCTGGCGCATCCCGCCACCGAGCAGCTTCCGGGCGCGACGGGCCCGGCCGATGAAGGGCGCCGAACCGACGACGACGGAGCCGGCCGGGCAGGCGAGCCCCTTCGACAGGCAGAACGTCACCGAATCGGCCGGCTGGGCGAGCTCCGACGGGCGGACGCCGAGCGCGACCACGGCGTTGAAGAAGCGGGCCCCGTCGACGTGGAGCGGCACGCCCCCGGCGTGCGCGACCGCGGCGATGCGCGCGGTGTCGGCGATCCCGATCGGCTGGTTGCCGGAGTGGCTGTGGGCGTTCTCGATCGCGACGAGGGCGGTTCCCGGCTCGTGGGCGTCGCTCGGGTCGCGGAACGCCGTCGCGACATCGACCGGGTCGAGCGTCCCGTCCGGGCCGTCGCGGAGCTGGAGGACGCTCGCCCCGACGACGACCGCGTGACCGGCGGCCTCGTCGCGGACGATGTGGCTCTGCGCCCCGGCGATGATCTCGCCGCCGCGCTCGACGTGGGCCATGAGCGAGACGAGGTTGCCCATCGTCCCCGACGAGACGAAGAGGCCGGCCCCCTTGCCGAGCAGCTCGGCCGCCCGCTCCTCGAGGGCGTTGACCGTCGGGTCCTCGCCCCAGACGTCGTCGCCGACCTCTGCTGCGGCCATCGCCCGGCGCATCTCGGCCGTCGGATGGGTGACCGTGTCCGAGCGGAGATCGATCGTCGTCATGGGGGCCGAGTATAGGCAGGCAGGCCTCCGTGAGCGGTCGACGTCGGGTCGGCTGAGCTGCCCGGCCCGGCCGGCACGGGGCTTGCCGTGGGGCGACAACGCCGGTCCCACCTGCTATCCTCCGCCTTCGCTGCAACGGACCCGTGGTGTAGCGGCCCAACATGCCAGCCTGTCACGCTGGAGATCGCCGGTTCGAATCCGGTCGGGTCCGCCATCGACGCATTCTCCCTACGCCCCGTCCGCCCGCCCGGACGGGGCGTTCTCTTGTGCCAGAATCGGATCGGTGAAGCGCCTTCCCATCGTCGTCGCTCTTGGCATCCTGCTGATCGCCATCTCGCTCTCGGCCGTGGTCTTCTCAGGAGCCGCGTCGACCGGCGCCAGCCCGGGACCGAGCGGATCGACCGTCGCCGAAGCGACGCCGGGCGCATCCGCGACCGCATCCGGCGCGCTCGCCCCGTCCGCCAGCTCGCCGGCCGCATCGCCGTCGACGCAGCCCGGGCCGCCCACCGGACCGCCGACCGACGTTCCGATCGTGCCCGTCGCCCAGTACCGGACGCTCGTGGAGCAGATCGGCCGGGACGACGTCCGGGCCGCGCTTGCCGGGACGAGCCCGACCTGGGACGGCCTGGAGCTGGTGGCCGCGGAGGCCGACCCGATCCTCGCCGGGCTCGGGGTCGAGCGAACGGCGGGCGACGCCCAGCTGATCCTCGCGCCCGACGCGGCCCATCTGTCCGCGGACCTGGCTGCACACCGCAAGCGCCTAGGCGTCCTCCGCGCCGACGCGGTCGGTCCATCCGTGCGCGCCCTCGGCTGGGGCAACCGCCGCCTGTTCGGGGTCGACGCGGCGAAGAGCGTCGCAGCCTGGGGGCTGACCGCGCGGCTGCCACAGCCGGTCGGGATCCCGGTCTTCGACCCCGCGACCTCCTGGACGCTGGTCGCCGGCGGCGACATCATGCTCGACCGGGGCGTCGCCCAGACCCTGAAGATCAAGGGCAAGGGAGCCGACTTCCCATTCGACGGCGGGACGGCGGACATCACGGGCCGGACCTGCTGTTCGGCATTCGGCTGGAAGGTGCCGACCCTCGCCCGGACGGGGGACGCGGGCGCGATGCGCCACCTGATCTCCGCGGCCGACATCGCGATCGCCAACTTCGAGAACCCGGCGCCCGACGTGTTCCGGTACCACACGTCCGGGACGGTCTTCTCGGCCGATCCGAGGCTCATCAGCGGCCTCGCGAAGGCCGGCATCGACTGGGTCGGGATCGCCAACAACCACATCCGGGACGCGGGCGGGCTTGGGATCCTCCAGACGATCGCGAACCTCCGGGAGCGCGGTATCGCGGCCAGCGGCGCCGGCAAGAACCTCGCCGCGGCTCGCAAGCCGGCGATCCTCACGGCGGGCGGGACGAAGGTCGCGTTCCTCGCGTACGACACGATCGCGAAGGGCTACGCGGCGGGACCGGACCGGGCCGGGAGCGCCCAGATGTCGCCGAAGGTCGTCAAGGCCGACGTGGCGGCGGCGCGGAAAGCCGGTGCGCAGCTCGTCGTCGTGTTCCCCCACTGGGGCACGGAGTACGACCCGACCCCGTTCAAGGGACAGCAGACGCTCGCCCACATGGCGATCGACGCCGGCGCCGACCTCGTGATCGGGAACCACGCCCATTGGGCCGGGGCGATGGAGGTCTACCACGGGCGGCCGATCTGGTACGCGCTCGGCAACTTCGTGTTCGATCAGACCTGGTCGGAGCCGACGATGGAGGGCATCACGCTCGAGCTGACCTTCCGCGGCTCGACACTCGTCCAGGCGCGGATGCGACCGCACGTGATCCTCGACAAAGCCCAGCCGAACTTCCTCGACCCCGCCGGCGACGGCCGCGTCGTGATGGGCCAGGTGTTCGACGCCTCGAAGGGCATGCTCCCCTGGTAGAGGTGCCGCGGCCGCGACGAACGTAGTTGCGTGGAGTTCAGGCGGATTGCGGCTCGCGGATCAGGCCCCAGACCGGGATGTCCGTGCCCGGAACGATGCCGTCGATCGCAACGCGATAGCCGCGCTTCTCGTACCAGTCGACGTTCTTCCGCGTGAATGTCTCGAGGTAGCAGCGTTCTCCCGCGGCGTCGGCCACGGCGTGACCCGACCGGATCAGGCGGCTCCCGACGCCCGAGCCCTGCAGATCGGGCTCGACGCCGAAGAACTCCAGCCGCCAATGGGGTCCGTCGATCGCCCGGACGTGCTGGGCTTCGAGGAAGTCGATCATCGGGCCCATCCGCTCCGCGGCCGCAGGGGCGGCCGCGATCGCCTCGAGCAGCCCGGCCGCGATCATCTCCTCGTCCGTGGCGGTGTCGTGGCCAGGTGGCAGGAACGTGGCGACGCCGACGATCCGGCCGTCGAGGCAGGCGGCGACGACGTGGCCGAACGGGAGTGCCTGGCGGACGACCGGCGCGAACAGCGCTTGCATGGCCGCCGGCCGGAGCGCCGGATCGGGCTCGACGATCAGCGCCCCCGGATCGTCCTGGAACGCTCGCGCCAGCGTGTCGATCGCCGCATCGAGGTCCTCCGGCCGCAGCGGCTCGATCTCGACCTCCACGGGGCCCGGACCCAGGCTCAGGCCAGTCCGGCGAACAGGTCGGTCTCGGGCAGCGCGCTCTCGACCCGCGACTCGCGGAGGATGTACGCCTCCTTCGCCCAGTGCTCCTTCCAGCCTTCCTCGCCGAAGACCATGAAGCCACTGTCCATCGCGATCTGGGTGACGTGGCGCTGGATCGCGCGCCATTTGCGGTCGATCGGATCGCCGGAGATGTCGACCCACGTCGTGATCTTCTCGTCGGGGACGAGCATCTTGGCGATGAATTCGTCGTGCTCGCGGCGCTGCTCCTCGGTCGCGTCCTCCGGCGGGTCCCAGAAGCTCGGCTTCCCGGCCTCCTTCATCGCGTCGCGCATCGCATCTCGGACCGAGGCCGGGATCGCCGTCTCATAGAGCTTCGACGGCGCCCAGGTCGAGACACCCGCCTCGAGCTGCTTTGGGTACCAGGCCGGATCCCCAGCCCGCTCGAACGCCCGGACCGCGACGTCGTGGGTGCGGATGTGGTCCGGATGGCCGTACCCGCCGAAGCTGTTGTACGTCGTCATCACGTCCGGCTGGTAGCGCCGGACGAGCCAGGTCAGGCGGCCGGCGGCCTCGTCGAGGTCGGCCTGCCAGAACGTCCGCGGGTCGTTGTTGCCCTCCCGACCCATCATGTCCGAGTCGCGGTACCCCAGGTTCTCCCACTCCGTGACGCCCAGCTCGGCCATCGCCGCTTCGAGCTCGGCCGCCCGGATCTCGCCGAGTCGGCGGTGGTTGTCCGGCGTGTCCATCCCCTTGACGACGATCTCGCCCTGCTCGCCGCGGGTGCAGGTGACGAGCACGACACGGTGCCCGGCCGCGACCGCCTTGGCCATGGCGCCACCGGTGCCGATCGTCTCGTCGTCGGGATGCGCGTGGACAGTCATCAGGGTCAGCGGTCGGTCGGTGGTCATCGGCGCATGATCGCACCGCTTTCGCGGGATCGCCCGACGTCGTCCGGCTCCTGCCGAACGGCGGCCGACCGCGGCGTCGGCGACGGGCGTCGGATTGGTACGTTTGGGTCGTGGCCGCTCGGAGCCCGACGCTCGATCGTTCGCGGCTCCTCCGGGTTGCTGCGGTCGCAGCGCCCGGAGTCCACGTATCGCGCCGAGTAGCGTGGGCGACCTGCCGTCGCCGCTACCATCGACGGATGCCCAAGAGCCCAGCGAGCCCCGATCCGGCGCCCGTGTCCGGGCCCCTCGCCGGGCTCCGGGTGATCGACTGCTCGACGGTCCTCGCCGGCCCGTATTGCACGATGCTCCTGGGGGACCTCGGCGCGGACGTCATCAAGGTCGAGCCGCCCGAAGGCGACGCGAGCCGGGGCTGGGGACCGCCCTGGGTGGGCGATCCGGCCGAGGGCACGCGGACGGCCGCGTACTTCCTCTCCGTGAACCGGAACAAGCGCTCGATCCGGCTCGATCTCCGCCGCCCGTCGGGCATCGCCCTGCTGCACCGGCTGCTGGCCGATGCCGACGTCCTCGTGGAGAACTTCCGCGCGGGCACGTTCGAGCGCCTGGGCTTCGGCGACGAGGCCCTCCGGGCGCTCAACCCGCGACTCGTCCACCTCGCGATCACCGGCTACGGGGCGGGCTCGCCGGACCCGGGTCGCCCTGGCTACGACTTCGTGATCCAGGCCGAGTCCGGGCTGATGTCGATCACGGGCGCGCCCGACGAGGACGGCGGACAGCCGACCAAGGTCGGGGTCGCGATCAGCGACGTCGTGGCGGGACTCCAGGGCGCGGTCGCGGTCCTCGGCGCGCTGGTCGCGCGCGGTGGCTCCAGCGCCGGCGCCGAGGCCGGTGGCGCGCGGGCGATGCACGGCCAGCGCGTGAACGTCTCGCTCCTCGCCTCGACCCTGGCCGTGCTCGTGAACCAGGCCCAGAACGCCTTCGTCGGCGGGGCGGCGCCCGGCCGGCTCGGCAACGCCCACCCGAACATCGTCCCGTACCAGACGTTCGAGACAGCGGACGGGACGATCGCGGTCGCGGTCGGCAGCGAGCGTCAGTGGCCGCGGTTCTGCCGGGCCCTCGGACTGCCGGCCCTTGCCGACGAACCGCGGTTCGCCTCGAACGGCGATCGCGTGGCGAACCGCGACGAGCTGATCGCGACACTGGCGGAGCGGTTCGCCGAGCGCTCGTCAGCCGACTGGCTCGCCGCCCTGGATGCCGCGGAGGTGCCGAGCGGCCCGATCAACGACATCCTCGACACGTTCGGGTCGCCGTGGGCGGCCGGTCTGGCGATCGACATCGAGCATCCGCGCCTCGGCTCGATCCGCCAGGTGGCGCCGCCCTTCGACTTGTCCGCCACGCCGGCCACCGTCCGTCTGCCCCCGCCGCTTCTCGGGGAGCAGACGGAGTCGATCCTCGGGGAGCTCGGCCTCGACGCGTTGGCGATCGCGGACCTCCGCGAGGACGGCGCGATCTGAGCCGGCGACCGTCCCATTGCATTGGGACGGTATCGTCTGAGCGCCGTCGTCCGACGGGTCGCGTCCAAAGGGGTGGGCATGAGCCGGTTCGAGGCAGGGTCTCGGAACGTCCGGCGGCGCGCCATCGGGGCGGCGCTGGCCATGACGCTTCTCGTCGGTTGCACGCCGAACGCGCCCGGGGCGCTTCTCACCGATCCGCACGAGATCCTCGTCCGGGCGGTCCGGTCGACGGTCGCCCTGTCGTACATCCGGATCCACGTCGACCTGGGCATGTCGATGGCGGCGTTCGGGGCCGGCGTCGGCGGTGACATGCGGACGTCCCTGGATGCGGACGTCGACCTCGCGCATCGGATCATGGCCGGCCGGACGACGACCCAGCTGCCGGCCGGGTTCGGGCAAGGCGTGAACGGCCAGCAGGTGTCCGAGTTCATCAGTCTTCCGAACGCGCAGTTCTCCCGGAATGCCGGAGCGGGTCGCTGGACGAAGTTCTCGACGGTGGGCGCCGGTGGGCCCGTGGGTCCGTCCAACGCCGACATCGCGTCCGCCCTCGAGAACCTCCTCGCGGATTCCCGGGTCAAGCTCGAGCTCGGCGAGGCGGCGTCGTGCAGCCTCGGCACCTGCTACCACGTCACGGCGACCGTCGACGGGAATCTCGCGTTCCAGGCGCTCCTGGCCGCCGTCGGCCAGCCGCGCGGCGACACCGGGGGCGTCGTCGTCCCGCCGCTCGCGTTCGACCTGATGATCGACCAGGCGTCCGGCGTCCTGAGCGAGCTCCGCATCCAGTCGTCGATCCAGGGCACGAGCGTGCAGGTCGCCGCCACGTTCTCGAACCCCGACGTCGTGGTCCAGATCGTCGCTCCGCCCGCAGCGATCGTCGACGACATGGACCTCAACGGCGGGTTCGGACCGGGGACGGGCGGCGGGTTCGGTGGCAGCGGCACCGTGACGCCCGAGCCCTTCCCCCTGGACTCGGAACCGCCCGCGCCCTGACCGCGGCTCCGGGCGGATGCCGCTCGACGCGCCTGCAGCCTTGCACCGAACGGCGTGGTCGCGCCCACGGCCGCTGCTAGACTCGGCCCGCCGCCCGATCCCGCGGCGTCCGACCGCCGTCCGGCCATCCGGCCGCCGGCTCGACCCGACCCGGAGGACCCGATGACCGACGACCGCGAGCGCTGGGCGCTCATCCTGGGCGCCTCGAGCGGCATGGGCGAGGCGACCGGTCTCGCGCTGGCACGGAGCGGCTATCGGATCGCCGGGATCCATCTCGACTTCCGGGCGGCGCTGGCCCACGTCGAGGAGGTCAAGGCGCGGATCGTCGAGGCCGGCAGCGAGGCACTGTTCATCAACATGAACGCCGCCGACGACGAGAAGCGCGCCGCGGCCCTCGCGACCCTCAATGCCCGGTTCGACGAGAGCCGCGCGGCGGGCCGTCACCCGTACGTGCGGGTGGTGATGCATTCCCTGGCGTTCGGCTCGCTCGTGCCGTTCCTGACCGACGATCCGAAGGACGCGGTCGACCGCAAGAAGATGGAGATGACCCAGGACGTGATGGCGAACAGCCTCGTGTACTGGGTCCAGGACCTGTACCACGGCGGGTTCCTCGAGCGCGGCTCGAAGATCTACGCGATGACGTCGGAGGGGACATCCCGCGTCGTCCCGTCGTACGGGGTCGTGTCGGGCGCGAAGGCGGCGATGGAATCGCACGTCCGGCAGCTCGCGATGGAGTTCGCTCGCCGCGACACCGGTGTCGCCGTCAACTCGATCCGGGCCGGCGTGACCGATACCCCGGCGCTCCGCAAGATCCCCGAGAACCAGCGGATGATCGACGTCACCCTCGCTCGCAACCCGCACGGCCGGATGACGACGACGGCCGACGTGGCGGACGCGATCGTGACGCTCTCCGAGACGGATTCCGACTGGGTCAGCGGGAACGTGATCGGGGTCGACGGCGGCGAGTTCGTCACCGGCTGAGCACGGGCCGGCGGCTCGCGACGTCTCGCGGAGACAACCCCGCATGAGCGCCGATCCATGGATCCTGCTGTCCCTGGCGCCCGCCCCGGCCGACCGGGTGCGCGGCTGGTTCGCGGCGACGCCCGAGCTCGACATCCGCTTCCCGGAGGAGCGAACGGCGGAGGCCGTTCGGGCGGCGATCGCCGACGCCGAGATCGTCCTGTCCGACTGGTCGGGTGCCCTGCGGGTCGATGCCGCCGAGGTCGCCGCGGCTCCAAGGCTCGCGTTCCTGATGTCCCCCGCCGTCGGGCTCGACTCGGTCGACCTCGACGCCCTCACCGCGGCCGGCGTGGTCGTCGCGAACACGGCCGGCCTGAACGCGCCGAGCGTCGCCGAGTGGTGCCTGGGGGCGGCGTTCGCCGTCGCCCGCTCCCTCGTCTGGGTGGATCGGCGCGTGCGCGAGGGCGACTGGCCCCAGCTCGAGCTGCCCGAGCGGGGCGCGACGGAGTTGGCGGGGCTGCGGGTGGGGGTGCTCGGCTTCGGGGCCGTGGGCAGCCGGGTCGCCCGCCTGTTCGCGGCGATCGGCTGCGATGTCGCCTACTGGACCCGCCACCCGCGGTCGAGCGACGAGGCGCCGGTCGCGACCTGGCTGCCGCTCGACGAGCTGCTCGAGCGGTCCGACGTCCTCGTCGACAACCTCGCGCTCGCACCGGAGACGCGCGGGCTGATCGACGCGTCGCGGCTCGCCGCCTTGCCCCGCGGGGCGATCGTCGTCGACGCCGGGCGAGCCGGAATCCTGGATCACGTCGCCCTCCTCGCGGCGATCGAGACCGGCGCGCTCCGAGGCGCCGCGATCGACGTCTTCGAGCACGAGCCCCTGCCGGCCGACTCGCCGCTCCGGCGGTCGGAGCGGATCCTGCTGTCGAGTCACGCGGCCGCCACGACGAGCCAGTCGATCGGGCGGATCTTCAGCCGGGTCGCCGCGAACGTGCGGCGGGCTGTCGGCGGGGAGCCCGTCGAGGGGGTGGTCAACGGTCTCGACCCGATCGTCCGGCGACGCGGATGACCGGTCGGGTCGTCGTCGTCGGGTCGGTGAACGTCGATCTCGTCGCGCGTGTCGATCACCTGCCCGCCGCCGGCGAGACGGTCGGCGACGCGGTCTTCGACCGTCACCCGGGCGGCAAGGGCGGGAACCAGGCGGTCGCGGCCGCCCGACTCGGAGCGCGGGTCGTCTTCGTCGGCGCGATCGGGGACGACCCGCTGGCGGACGACGCGCGCTCGGCGCTTGCGGCCGAAGGCGTCGACCTCTCCGAGCTCAACGTCGTCCCGGGTCCAACCGGTGTGGCCCTGATCCTGGTGGACCGGAACGGCGAGAACGTGATCGCGGTGGCGCCCGGCGCGAACGCCGCGCTGAGCGTCGGCCACGTCGGCCCGGCGCTCGAACGCCTCCGGGTCGGAGCGGACGACGTGGTCCTCGTCGGGCATGAGATCCCGACCGAGACGGTTCGGGCCGCGCTCGCGGCGTCGTCGGCCGCGGGCGCGCGGACGATCCTGAACCCCGCGCCGGCCGCGGGGATCGATCGGTCGGTCTTCGGGCTCGTCGACGTCCTCGTCCCGAACCGGGTCGAGCTCGGCCAGATCGTCGCGGCGGACGCGCGGCGCGCGGGTCGACCGCCGGGCGCCGCAACGGACCCGGCCCGGCTGGCGTCGTCCCTCCTCGTCGCGAGCGCGGACGGCCGGCCGATCCGGGACGCGGTCGTGGTCACGCTCGGGGCCGCCGGCGCAATCGCGGTCCGACGCGACGAACCGGTGGTCGAGGCGGCGGCCCCACGGGTCGACGCGATCGACACGGTCGGGGCGGGCGACGCCTTCGTCGGCTGTCTTGCCGCGGACCTGGCGGAGGGGCGGCCCCTCGAGGACGCGGTGCGCCGAGCGGTCGCCGCGGCCGCCCTGTCGACGCTGCGGGTGGGGGCCCGCGGGGGTCTCCCCACGACGGCCGAGCTCGAGGCGGCGCTCGGGCCCTGACCACGAGCGGCCGCGCCGCGGCCCTCGCTGCCCGCGCGATCGGCGGCGATTTGGGCGCTGCGACGAGTCCGAACGTACGCCGCCTGCCGGGACCATCGGCCGGGCGCGGCTCGTGCACGGGCGATCGACACTGCTCCCGACGGCACCCAACTGCCGCCAAACGTGACCCCGAGCCCAGGGGAGGCTCCCGCACCAGCCATGACCGCCAATGTCGCGCGGCGGAGTCGCCGCCGAACGCCGGACCCGACCACGGAGCCCATGCGGGCCCCGATGGAATCGATCGCGATCGGTGAGATCAACCAGACGGTCTTCGACTGTCCGACGTGTGCGCGCCCGCTCGCGCTCGGCGCGCGACGTTGCCCCGGCTGCGGGACCCATCTCGTCCTCGGCGTGCCGCTGGCCAAGGCGTCGGTCCTGGCCAGCGTCGGTCTGGCCCTCGGGATTGCCGTCGGCGGCGTGATCGGGTTCGGGGTCGGACTCGGCCGGAATGTCCCGGCCGCCCCTGCCCTGGCCGTGGCCGCGTCGTCGAGCAAGGCACCCGGCGGCGGTCCGACCCCCTCGACCGCTGCCTCGACGGTGGCCCCAACCCCGTCCCAGGCGCCGTCACCATCGGCGGACCCAACCGATGGCATGCCGGCGATCAGCCGATCGGCCCTGGTCCAGGCGATCGCCGTGAACGACCGACTTCGGGCCGGCGAGGTCGCCCTCCGAAGCGCGCTTGCGGCGCGGTCCTTCGATGCCTCTGCGGTGGCCGAGATTCTCCGCACGATGTCGGCCGATTCGGTGTTCGGGCAGCAGCTCGCCGGACGCCTTGCCGAGTGGCCGGGTGCCGCGGCGCTCGCCCAGGATCTCGACGCGCTGTACGGGAACGTCCACGACAGCGCCACCAACGCCCTCGTCGCCTCGGTTCGCGACGGCGCTGCCTACCGGTCCGCGGCGTCGGCGATGATCAAGGTGCTCGGCCCGCTGCCGGCGCTCGACGCCGCCGCCGGCGCCCTTGCCAGCCAGGTCGGCCTCGATCCCTCGGCCTCGTCGGCTCCGTAACGATCGGGTCGAACCAGCCGGCTCGATGCCTTACGGCTGGATCGGCGGCGCACCCGGGGCCCCGGGTGCACCGGACGCGGCCGGTGTCACGATCGACGACGCGTACCCGGTCAGCTCGACGTACGCCTCGCCCCCGATCGGCCGGCCGTTCCGGGTGGCGACGACGCGCTGCGAGCCCTCCCAGTAGACGACGCCCGTCGTCTGCCGCGTGTCGAGCTCCTGCCCCGCGACGGTCGGCGTCATCTCGATCGTGAGGCCCTCGCTCGGGATCGCGACTCGCCAGCCCGCCGGGTAGATCGCGCCCGTCGCCGGGCTCGTCCAGTGCCCGGTGACCTCGACCGTGAACGCGTCCCGAGGCAGGTTCCGGGTCGAGCCGTCGGCTCGCACCAGCGTCCCGTAGACGAGGGGATCCGTACCGTCGGCGTTCCGGACCAGGGACAGCGTGAGGTCCGTACCGTCGCCGAGGTTCATCGCGAACCAGTCCCAGCCGCCGCCCCCGACCGTGATGAAGTCGCCCCACTGGTGGTCGAACCAGGCGGTGCCCTCGACGCTCGCGACCCGGCCGTCGATCGTGAGCGAGCCAGTCGCCGTCATCCGCGTCCGCGAGTAGTAGTAGGACGACCCGCCGGCCCCGAAGTCGATCCAGCCGTCGCCGCCGTGGAGCGCGGCGGGCTTCGTCGAGCGCAGGTCGAGCGCGAGATCCACGGCGCCGTGAGCGCCGGCGGCCGCGGCCTCCCCATCGGAGAACGCGGCGGCCAGGCGGTCGGTGCCGCCGACCCCGCTCATCTGCCAGGCCTGCGCGCCACCGATCGCGAAGGCGAAGCCCGCGGCCGACGGCGGTCGGACGTCCACCTGGGGCCCGATCTCGCTTCGCTGGGCGTAGAGGAACCGCTGGCCCGTCTGGTCGGTGATCGCGAGGTGCGACGCCCAGGTCACGGGGAACGAGCCGCGCTCCGCTCGGAAGACCACGTCCTCGAACCCGTAGCGGTGGCCGTCGGCGGTCCGCAGATGGCCCGTGTAGTACCACCACTCGGTGAGGCGGTGATGCGGCGCGTCGTCGGCCGGCAGGGCGATCGGCTGCGGATCGACCGGTCGCGGCGGGGTCGGCGAGGCGGCCGGAGGCGGTGGATGGGGCGCTGCCGGATTCGCCAGGATCGGCGAAGCACAGCCGGCGAGCAGCGGCCCCGCCGCGATCAGGAGGGCGATCGCCGTGGCCTCGACCACGGGCACGCGCCGGAGCCCCGACGGCATCCACCAGTTCCAGTGGCCGAGGAGGCGCATCGTTGCGGGGACGAGCAGCGCCCGCACGACCGTCGCATCGAGGGCGACCGCGAGGGCCATCCCGATACCGAGCGCCTTGATGAGGACGATGTCGGCGAACGCGAACGACCCGGCGACGACGACGACGATCAGCGCGGCCGACGTCACGATCCGGCCGCTGCGCTCCAGGCCGCGGGCGACGGCCTCGCGGTTGTCGCCGGTCCGATCCCACTGCTCCTTCATCCGCGTGAGCAGGAAGACCTCGTAGTCCATCGACAGCCCGAAGAGGACGCAGAAGAGGATGACGGGCTGGGTCGTCTCGACGAAGCCGAGCGGCTGGAACCCGAGCAGCGACGACAGGTTGCCGTCCTGGAAGATCCAGACGAGGGCCCCGAAGCTGGCCACGATCGACAGCGTGTTCATGATTAGGGCCTTCGCCGGCAGGACGGCCGAGCGGAGGAGGAGGAACAGGACCAGGTAGGTCGTCACGACGATGAAGAGCGCCGTCCTCGGGAAGTCGGCCGCGACCCGGCTCACCACGTCGGTCACGTCCGCCGCGCCGCCCCCGACGAGCACCGTCATCCCCGCCGGCGGGGCGAGGGGTCCGGTCGCGCTCCGGAGGTCGGCGACGAGCGAGCGACCCTCGTCGCGGTTCGGTCCGAACGGCGTTGTCAGGGTGAAGGCCGTCAGGTCGCCCCGAGTCGTTGCGGCCAGCGCGGTCGCGACGAAGCGGTCGCGGGGGCCGTTCGGGTCCGCGTAGAGCAGCTGGTATTGGTCGAGGCGCAGCCGCGGGTCGACGTCGACGAGGGAGTCCACCCGGCGGATCCGCGGATCGGCCGCCAGGCGCCGCGAGTAGTCGAAGAGCGCGGCCACGTTCGCCGGCGTCGTCGCCGGCCCGCTGGTCCGGATGGCGAGCGCGATCGGTGCGAACTCGCCCTCGCCGAACGCGTTCGCGAGGCGATCGAAGGCGGCCCGCGACGGGACGCTCGCCGGCAGGATCGTCGAGTCCGGGGCGTTGAAGCGGACGTGGAGGAACGGCGACCCGAGGACGAGCAGCACCGCGAGCGTGGGGACGAGGACGGCCACCGGATTGCGCATCACGCGGCGCGCCAGGCGGGCCCACGGTCCGTTCGGGTCGTCGCGTGGCACGACCCGCCGGACCGCGAGCGCGTCGATGCGGCTCCCGACGATCGCCAGCAGCGCCGGCAGCAGCGTCAGGGCCGAGATCACGGCCAGGAACACGACCACGGCCCCGGCGATCCCGACCGAGCGCAGGATCATGAACTCGAAGAGCACGAGCCCGGCGAGCCCGAGGAGCACGGTCAGGCCGGAGAAGAAGACGGCCCGGCCCGCGGTCGCAACCGTCGCCTCGACCGCTGCGGCGACGCGCTCTCCGGCCGGCTCCCCGACCCGTGCCGCCATCTCCTCGCGAAAGCGGCTCGTCATCAGGAGGGAGTAGTCGACGCCGAGCCCCAGCCCTAGCAGGGTCGCGAGGTTCAGGACGAAGATGCTCATCGGGGTCAGGCTCGCGACGACGAAGATCGCGGCCAGCGCGACGATCACCGCCGATCCCCCGACGATGAGCGGGATCGCCGCGGCGACGACTGACCCGAACACGAACAGGAGCGCGATCGCCGCAAGCGGCAGCGACACGACCTCGCTCCGACGGAGGTCGGACTCCGATACGGACTGGACGTCGCCGTAGAAGGCGGGCCCGCCGGCGAGCTGGACCTCGAGCCCGGCGGGATGGCCGAGGGCCGAGCGGATCCCCGGCAACGCCGCCGG
>Ga0070697_100001678_pt1 | contig 16909 bp, 22 predicted proteins | sample KBSK1501metaG_FD_65475 | JGI IMG/M metagenome (GOLD analysis project Ga0070697, IMG submission 65475) | Corn, switchgrass and miscanthus rhizosphere microbial communities from Kellogg Biological Station, Michigan, USA - KBS K1-50-1 metaG | ecosystem: Host-associated > Plants > Roots >...
GAAGCCGGGAGTTTACCGTGGCGGTGAAGCCGGCTGTGATGACGACGTCGGTTTGCTCGACGGTTCGAAATCCGGGGGCTGACGCGGTTACCGCATACCTGCCGGGCGGTAACAGGTCAAAGAGGTAGCCTCCATCGGATTGACTATGGGTGGTGCGGGGAACCATCAATGCCGGACCATTCACCGTAACCGAGGCGTTGGGGACGGCGGCGGCGGATTGATCTGTAATTGTCCCCGCGATTTTGCCGGTAATGGAAACTTGGGCCGCAGAGATGATCGAGGAGCAGGCGGAGATCAAGATCAGCACAGCCAGCGACCGCGACCGATAAGCGATTTTGCGTGACAGAAAACGGTGAGACATGGGCTGCCCCCCTTGATCAGGAAAGTTCCGATCCAACCAAGGCCGGAAGTGAATTGCTTGATGGAGCGCATAATGTATACAATATGCGGCGCTTGTCAAGACAAAAGAGTTGAATGCGCTAATCGATTTTGTGTTGCCCGGATTGAACGCGCGAACTGTTGCGCGTCCTCGGGGTGCGGTTCGCGAAGTGACGCTTTTGCCTAGGCCAGCAGTCCGAGTGTGATTGGACAATCGGGGCCGGTAGAGGGAGGAAGAGCAAGAAGTGTGTTCATTGCATACCAGCTCCATGGAATCAGATTCTGTATCTAATTCCGCTATTCCCAGGCAGTCACTCACTTCGGCTGTAGCCGATCGGCTGCGCGATCAAATCATCCGCGGAATAATTCCCGAGGGGGCCCAGCTCCGTCAAGACGCGATTGCGAAGGAATATCGGGTGAGTCGGATTCCAGTTCGCGAAGCACTTCGGCAATTGGAAGCCGAGGGCTTGATTTCAATCGTTCAACATCGGGGAGCGGTGGTGAGGGCGTTGTCACCGGACGATGTCGAGGAGCTTTTCACCATACGTGCTCTGCTGGAGCCGGAGCTGCTGAAGCTTTCGATCCCCCACCTCACGGAAAAAGATTTCGCTGATGCGGATAAGATCTTGCGCACTTACGTGAGTGAGCTTAAACACGCGGACCACGTCGGCGCATGGGGACAGCTCAATTGGGAGTTCCATTCTGTTTTGTACTCGCGGTCCAACCGGCCGTACTTCATGTCGGTTCTCCGCATCATCAACAATAATGGCGAGCGCTACACCCGGCTACAACTATTCCTCACGCGCGGCATGGATCGGGCCAATAAAGAACATCGCAAACTGTTAGATCTCTCGCGCCAGCGGGATGTACCGGCTGCCTGTGAGCTGTTGCGTCACCATATATTGGACGCTGGCCGATCTTTGAAAGAACTGTTGCAGCAAAGGCGAGAGCCCATGCGAGCGGGAGAGAAGGTCAAACACTTTTCTGCGGCTGAGGCCTGAAGATCGAGCGCGAAGGAGTCTCGCAAATAATGCGAGCAGGACAAATACTGCTGTTGGCGGCACTGGCTGTGGTGATTTTGCCAAGGCCTGCTGCCCAACCATCGGATGTGGAAGCGCGCAGGGAGAAACTGAAAGCCGCCCTACAAGAGGAATGGGATCATCAATTAAGAGCCCACCCGGAGTTGGCGACCAGAGTCGGGGACGACCGCTTCAATGACCGATTGAGCGACTACTCGGCGGATTTCTATCTTGCCGAGGTCCAGCATGCAACCCAATTCCTCAGCCAACTCGATGCCATCGACAGTAGCGGGTTTCCCGAGCAGGAAAAGCTGAACAAAATTCTGGCAGTCCGCAGCGTACGGGACTTGATCGAGGAGTCGAAGTTCAGGAACTGGGAAATGCCGGTCAGTCAGTTCGGTGGCGTACACCTCGAGTATCCCTCGCTTGTTTCCGAGACTCCCTTCCGCTCGGTCAAAGATTACGAAAATTACATTGCGCGGTTGCATCAACTGCCGCGAGTTTTTGAGCAGATTACAACGAACATGCGCCTGGGAATTCGCGACCGGTTGATGCCTCCCAGGCACCTGCTGGAAAAAGTGGTCACGCAGGCGCAGAGCATTGCGGACGATTCGGAGCAAGCCAGCCCTTTCAACCAGCCGGCTCTCAAACTTCCAAAAGGAATTTCTCAAGTGGATCAAAGGCGGCTGCACGATGCGATCGGGTCGGCGGTAAAGGGGGAGGTTGTCCCTGCTTACGTCAAGTTCGCAAATTTTGTACACACCGAATATGCGCCGAAGGGCGGCACCGAAGACGGTGTCTGGGCTTTACCGTACGGAGATGCACGTTACCGCTTTGCCGTTCGATACATGACGACTACGAATCTAAACCCGGAGGAAATTCACCAGCTCGGGCTAAAACAGGTTGCCGAAATTGAAAACGAAATGCTTTCCATTGCGAAGAAGCAGGGCTTCAGCGATCTGAAGAGCTTTAATGAGCACATACGCAGGGACCGCAAGCTTTATGCGGCCTCCGGCCAGCAGTTGCTCACGCTCTACCAGCATTACGCAGATCAAATGGCGGCCAAACTTTCGGAACTTTTCGGAAAACTACCGAATAACAAATTGATTGTAGTTCCCATGGAGTCTTATCGCGCCCCACAGGCAGTCCCTGCAGACTACACTATTGGATCGGCCACGAATTTGCGCCCGGGACGGATTAACGTGAATGAGTACGATCCCGAGCACCGGCTCCTGCTCAATGTGGAGGCGATCGCCTATCACGAAGGTGTTCCAGGACACCATCTTCAATTCTCCATCGCCCAGGAGTTGCCGGATCTTCCACCCTTCCGACAATTCGGGTTGCATTATCATGCATTTTCCGAGGGCTGGGCATTCTACTCGGAGCGTTTAGGTAAAGAGGTCGGCTTCTACCAGGATCCGTACAGTGATTACGGACGCCTGGGCAACGAGATGTGGCGCTCGGTCAGGCTGGTGGTGGATACGGGCGTTCACTATAAGCATTGGTCACGGCAGCAAATGGTGGATTTCTTTCGGCGACACACCGCAATGGACGAACCGAATATCCAGACAGAAGTTGACAGATACATTGCGTGGCCCGGCCAAGCTCTGGCGTATAAACTGGGTCAAATGAAGATCCTGGAGCTACGTGATCGGGCCCAGCAACAGCTGGGGAACAATTTCGACATTCGCGCTTTTCATGATGCCGTGCTGGATCAGGGCGCCCTCCCGCTCGACATTTTAGAAGAGCAAGTCGCGCGCTACATCGATTCCCGAATAACCCCTAAATAGAGTAAGTAAACATCAGTCCTGTGTCCGCCCGCCCCGAGCCGGGAGTGCATTTCGTAGGTATTGGGTTTCATTCCAGCGCTGAGAGCCATTCGTGCGCGCATTCTAGCCTCAAACACGTGTTCCCAACTCGACCAAGTTTGGGTGCATGCAATTGTATTGTCTTTCCCCTTGAGGCGCGGCGATACAATCGCTGCAGCAGAGCCTGGCGCTTGGCTAAGAGGGAGTTTAAGTCCGGTAGGACTTTTCTTAGCGCTTCGACAAACTCCTGCCCCGACAATCGCCCATCCTCCGCTGCCGGAAGCGGTTCGATTCGCCCAATATTGTAGGCGTAACGAATGGACAGGCTCGGCTCGGTGGGAATACGACTGGGTTCGGCGAAGAGGCGGAGTGGAGAGAACGAGAGGACAGCTTCCTGGCACGAGCAATTCGGGTTGACGCAGTATTGGTCGTCAAGCGGCCAAGTTTGAGCCCCGACTGTGAACTCAACCGGCTTCGCATAGGGGAAGATTTCGTAATACCCGACCATGCTCCCGTTGCCAGCCACGACTTCCGGAGGAAAAATGGGCATCGATCTGGTCCGGATCGGTGTGATCGGTCCAATACTGTTTGGTCTGGAGGTAGGAGTACCTGAGCCTGTTCCAGTCTGCTTCGCTAATCTCCTCCGCAACGGTCTTCGCCAGAGTGATTGCCGTGGGAATCGGCCTTCAGTTTCTCCAGGTTGACGATGTCCTGTTGGGCCAAATCCATCTCCAGGCATACGAAGATGGAAGCTTGACACGGCGGCTCCGTTGTCTCTGGGAAGCACCGGAGCGTAACATGCTCGCACTGGCAAACGGGGTTCTGACAAATGCTGGTTTCAAAGCGATAACACCGGCCAGCCAGGTCGCCTCGTTCGAGGAGCAGGCGGCCAGTGGTATCTCCCGACGATGAGAGCCTCAATTGCATACATCTATTCTATTTACCTGGCACCTCGCCAGGCTAGAAGAGCAAATCATGAGAGGTGGGTATCTGCTTGACTCACCAGGCCGCAATACCTAGTATGCGGGATCTCTGCGATTGCGGTTTCAAGCCATGTGGCGGGTGATCAGTCAGAAGAACGGTGTCAGCGCGTTGGGCCCCGCAACGAGTGCTTGGTCTGAAGAGCTATGAGACGGCCTGGACGTGCGCGGACAGCGAACGCCATCCAACCAGCGCAGATGCAACCGATACTCTCGGCAGGTCTCCTCACTCCGGAAGTGGACAAGGTCAACCCGAAACCACAATCTGTAGGGGGCTTGGTGAGTGAAGCAGATACCCACCTCATGAGATTAAGGGCTGCCAGCGCGTCCGGCCCGAAGCGGGCAGGTAGCTGAACATAAGTTGCATGTTCGCTTCGAATGTCGTTTCGGGTGCCGCTTCCTGGCAGCACCGGTGGTACAACTCACAGGCGTGGCGGCGCAGATGTTGGACCAACGGCGCACCCAGCCCGGCGTGAGTGAAGGACTCGATCAGCATATCCAGAATGGGAATGAACTCCGAGTCGTCGAGCGGATTCCGGTCGTTATGTGCAAACCAGTCTTCAAGCTGTATTTTGCCGAGACGCAGCAGAGCTGCTTCCGTGTTTGTGGGTTGTTGGCCTTCAGCCCGGCGCCCCGGTGGCTGAATGTTCGTGGTCGCGGACCTGCCGTGTAGGGGCGGCAGTTCTTGGGGCGGAAGACGCAGCGCGATGCTCCGCGCCTGGCCCGGCGCGCGCGTGATTAACTCGCGCCGTTCCAGAGTCAGGATTGTCGAATGCACGCTCGGAGGGGTAACTTGGAAGAAACTCGCCATCTCCGCCTCTGCGGGCGGGCGTCCGTGCAGGGTCGTGTAATGGTGGATGAAGGCGAGAAACTGGCCTTGTCGACAAGTGTAAGGCAGTTTCATTCCCAGTATTTATCTTCCAAGGCAATGTTGTACATCAACCGAACGACTTCTTCAATCTCTGTCCGGCCGGAACGGGCCGGAACCGTTCAGGACGTTGCCATGACCTTTGGACCTGGGTTCCTTAATTTCTCGTCGCGTGCTGGTCCCCCCGTCGTGTGGGTCCCCGTAGAGTCGACGAGAACCTCCTTCATCCCTGCTCCAAAAGAACCTTTACGTGGAGAAACGAAGTGACGGGCGTAAGCGTCTTCAATATTGTGGTCGCCTGTCTTTGAAAACCGTAAGAGGGGGCGAGAGCCCTTGGTCCATCGTTTGTACACGGTGAGCGAGGGCTTGAGATCCAGATCGTGCGCGTGCATCCGCAAAATACGCAAGATTCGGCTGGCCTTGCTTAAATTGCAGCGTATGACCCTCTCGAGATACGGAATCCGGCCGCGCCTCCAGTCCTCCACCGATTCCGGGGAAAGCAGATCCATACGAATAAAGAGTTCCAACGGAGCAACGAATCCCTTTTCTCGAAGAAGACCCTCAACCGCTTTCACAATCCGAGCGTAGTATGGATCCTGCCGGTAATTGGCCACTGTTATTTTCTTCAAAAAAGCGTCCTCGCTGTCCCGGAGCGTCTTTCCCATTCACCTAGCACACCACGTTTCTCCAACTCAAAAAACCGTTCCGGTCGATGCTTGCTTGCTTGCTCCGCGAATCTGCGCTTCTCGACTGCAAATAATCGGATTCATTCACAGGGAGGTGGATTTGTACATCGCGCAAAAGATCCACTTCCGTCACCGTGACGGCAAGACGTTCGAATGCGGCAAACTGCTGAAGCATAGTTTTCAGCAGGGACAGATCGCCGGCTTGGGCGAGACGTAGGGAAAGCACTGGTGAAGGACACTCCGAGGTGGCAACTGCTTCAAGCGAATATTATATGAGCACACGACACCAACCGCTTTCAAACCTAGGCGCGGACGGAGGCCGGGGGCATCATTTCGGAAATGGAGCAGCTTCCGTCTTATGCGTACGGCGAAATGGGAGCGGTGCGGATCAACGACTGGCGAGTACTGCAGATGAAAGTGCGCATGACGTGAGTGACCCTGGGCTGTGTGCCACTGCCAAGGCCCCACTTCTCGCGCGCACAGAACACGCGAGAAATGGGGCACCCTCGGGCTTGAGTATGGCTTCAAATTTTGCGCCCACGATTTTCTCCGGATACTTCTGGCGAGAGATGGATTCCGGCCAAAGGCCGTTACTGATAGCAGACGCCGAACGGAGGCCGAAGGGATGGCCGGACAATCGCCGGATGCAAACCGGATGTCCACCGGACAGAGGCGGGACGCACGCCGGACGGCGTTCAAGTCTCGTACCCAACACCGGATCTAACGCGCAGCGTTAGGGATGGTGTCTTGTTGCAAGTGAGAAGTTAAAGGCTTTCAACCATGCTTACCATTCGCGCCCTGTCCGACGGAAGCGGCTATGCGTCGGATATCACAAACGCGACACCGCGAACGTGACGGTAACCAATCCGGCACCCGCTGGAAGGGACGTCAAGCGCTTCGACGTTCACAATTGAGACTGTATATGGAACGAGATGCCAGTCCGCTTCCACTTGCCGCCACGGCACCGGTGAAGTACTTAGTAATCAGCACCGGCGATACGGCCGACAGGGGTATGCATCGTCCGACCAGCCAAGTGAGAAAGGGCTTCAGAGAACGTTGTCGGTTGACAATCGTGACATCGGCGAAACCTCTCTCTTGTTTGAGGAAGGGCAGGAACTCCTGCAGATGATTGTCGTAAGGTAACTGTTCGGCTTGTTCGACGAGCGTTGATTTGGCCACGGCGGTTCTCCTCTCGAAGGAAAATCCACCCAGTATCCACTGCGTCCTGCCGCCCGGCTGCGGTACACCCCTTGCCTTCCACAAGCTGCGCGCGGTAATGTCGCAACGTTATGCCACTCCATGCACGCGAGAAGATTGGTAGAAACGATCCTTGTCCCTGTGGCAGCGGACGCAAGTACAAGCATTGCTGCCTCCCAAGCCAGGCCCCGTCCATCGACAGGCTGTGGGCCCGGCAGCACGAAGACTCGGAGCGGCTGACACGGGAAATGATGCGGTTTGTAGCCCGCAAGTTTGGCGAACAGGTTTATGAAGCGTGGCAGGATTTCAACATGAGTGACATCCCCGAGCCACTCGAGGAAGCCGGCGAGGAACGCCGGATTTTCATGCCCTATTTTTTGTTCCACTGGGACCCGGACCGGCCGTCTCAACGCAAAATGGCACACCGGAACGGCGGCGTGGTCGCCCGCTGGTACATGCTGGAGAAGTCGAAGCAGCTGACCGAGATGGAACGGCTGTTTCTCGAACAGGCCACCACACGGCCGCTGAGCTTTTATGAGGTCCTGTGGAGTGATCCCGGCGATCGCATGGTGGTGCGAGACGTTCTGATTGGCGGGGAAACGGAAGTCATCGAGCGATCAGCATCGCGCACCCTGCGCCAGGGAGACATGATTTATGCGCAGGTGTGGCACCAGCCTGAACTGGCAGTGCTCGGTTGCTGCGCCCCGTTGTGCATTCCGCCCGACAAGAAAGTGCAAGTTGTCGAACTTCGGAAGAAACTTCGAAAGAGAATCGCAAAGCAGACCCGGACCCTGACGGCCGACGACCTGCTTCGGTATGCGGACACGATTCGTGGCGTTTACCTGGATATTCGGGATGCCTTATATACCCCGCCGCAGTTTTGCAATACCGAGGGCGATCCGCTCCTTTTTCATACTTTGACCTTCCAGATCGAATCAGCCGAGGCAGTGTTCGAAGCCCTAGCTTCGCTGGCCGTGGGACGCTCCCGAGAGGAACTTCTGAACGACGCCGAGCTGGACGAGAGCGGGAAGCTCCGCAGTGTAGACTTCGACTGGATCAGAGAACGAAACCATAAATTTAAGACCTGGGACAACACGGTCCTGGGCCACATCAAGATTTCCGAGGGATGCCTGATCGCGGAAGTAAACTCGGAGAATCGCGCCCAGCGGCTTCGCAGAGAGATTGAGAAGCGGCTCGGTTCCATCGGGGTTCATCAGAACACAGTCGCACAAACGCTGGAAGAGATGCGGAAGGATTCGGCGCAGCAGAAGGCGGCGCAAGCAGAATCCCGGGATGCCGAAGTCGACGCTCTGCTTCTCGATCCTGAAGTGAGGAAGCAACTGCAATCGACGATACAAAAGAAGGTCGAAGGCTGGGTCCACCAGAAGATTCCAGCGCTAGGCGGTCGCACACCGATCGAAGCCGTTGGCGACTCCGACGGGAAAGAAGTCGTTGAGGCTTTGCTTTTGCAGTGGGAGCGGCACGACAAAAGGGATGTCTCTCCGAATGAGATTCGCCCTGACATAAACGCAATCCGCCGCTTGTTGAACTTGGCCCCGCCTGTGTCCTGACTTTCTTCCGTTCATCTGCGCCAAAGTTATGTGGCGCTTGTCCGCGCCGAACAGTCCCCTGGGTGGCGCGCCCTTCCATTGGTTCGGGAGCCAGCATGCCGGTCTGCATTGCTCGCTGCATGGCCACGAGGCCATGTGCAGTAAGGTACGCCGACGTTTTGTTAAACGCTCTAAAGACAGGGCTCGGGAGAGAAAATCAGCTTCACTGCCGTCGTAACGCCGACTCCGCAGGGTCGTGCAAGTCCAGTTCGCCGAAACATACGTTGCTCCAGTCCGCATTTCCAGTCCGCAGTTGATGTGTCTTATAGCTAATTACAAGTACTTGGCAGTCCCACGTGTCCTTGTAAGTTCTTAAAAACACTTGTTATACACACTTTGAAAAGGATGGCGGCAGCGGTTGAACTCCGTCCCTGGCCACCATGATTCCAAAGGACTTGGAGCATAACCAATGCCGCAAGTAGACCGCGCGACGCTTGTGCTCAGGAGGTGGCGGAAAGACTGGAACAAGACTTCGTCAAGGACGCAATGGATTATTTTTGGAATAGTGGGTCACGATCTGCCATCGGGCTAGGTCTGTACCTCGTGGACGAGGACAAGGCTTTGTAGCGTGCGCTAGTCTTTTCCTGCTGCAGCCAGCTTTGCTTGCTGAAACTGACGGATCTCGATTGTTCCAGCCTCCGGAAAAGTCGCGGTGATCCTCAATTCCCCGCCCATCGCTTTGACAAAATCTTGGAGCGTACTGACGTACATGTCGGTGCGCCGCTCCATTTTTGATACAGCCGCTTGGTTGATCTTTAGAATCCGGGCAAGGTGTTGCTGTGTCATATTCCGCGCTTCGCGGAGTTCATCAAGAGCCATTTCATCCCGGTATTTAGCAGCAAGTTGACGTGAACGCTCTTGCGCTTCTGAGGATCTCTTTTCCCTTAAGATTGTGAAATTCTTTGCCATTGCACTTGCTCCTGTGTCGGTCGTTAGACCGTGATTAATGCTGCTTCTGCCGTTCCTCTTCGAGTTGCCTTAGATGCTGATCGAACAAGTCGTCGGCAATCGGAACGTATTTCTCGTACCATTTCAGATCGTCAGTCTTGTCTCCGCCGATAAGGAGTAACGCTGCGACAGGATCGAAAGCATACAGCACCCGCAAATGCCTTGCCTTCACTTTGCCGCGCTTTATGTTTGCGTGCCGAGAACTGTGAATCCCATCAGAGTGCGGCCTTGGCAGTGTTGGCCCCCGTTCCTGGAGGAGACCAACTTTAGCGTCTATCTCGTCCCGTTCTTCGTCCGAGAGATCATCCCACCAAGCTTCAAACTCATCGGTAAATTCAACTTCCCAAGCCACAGTGGTATTATGCCCTCTAGGGAATATTCCGTCAATGGAATATTACCCGCCCCTATCAAGCGGGTAAGCACTCCGATTCAATGGCTTACAAGGGCACCGGGAGGGGATGTAAGTTTTCACAAGACTTACTCCAGGGAATCGCTGCTAGACGGAATCATCGACGTATGGACGTATGTGCACTATTTCGACAAGAGGAAGCCGAGGAACGATTTTCGCTGGAAACGACAGGTTTGTGCGATACCAAGCAGATGGAGGTACTGAACTGCGCCCTTCTCGCCGAATGCGCCTGAAATCTTCCGCTGAACTGCCAAGCGACGGAGTGCTCTTTCCGCAGCGTTGTTGTGCCATGGGATACCGTCGTCCTCAATAAAGGAAAAAAGAGATTCCTTTTACCGCTCAAACCTCTTCCGATATCGCGCTGTAGTTTCCCGCACGGAAGCCGGACCGGTGATCTCTTGTCGGTAAAAGCGCTCAACCCGATTTTGGTGTTTACGCTTGATTTAGTGGTTCCCGCGCAGATCGATCTCTCCCGTCATCACGTGCGCGTGCAGGCGGTATGTCCCCGGACCTTGCTGCTCGAACGACCGGAACAGACCCCCTTTGGAGACACCGAACGCAGACGCCTCGATGCTGCCGGTCGTGACCGAAGCATCGCGGTGACCGTAAAACTCAGGGTGAGGAATGTCGATCTGAAGGCGTCCAGCACGAACTTCGAGATTCTTATCGCCTTCTATACCTTCAACGTCGAGTTCTCCAGCCGACAGTCTGGCCCAAATATTGGAATGACGAGGAACCTCGATGGTGGCCTGGAAGTTATTGTGCGGGGTTTCGGAAACGTAAACGTCGGCGCTGGCGGCTGTCGCTTTGATCTCTACCTTTACGCGCTTGAGTTGCTCCTCCGTATGAGCGCGGCAGGTCACCACGATATTCTCAGAATCGCCGGAAGTGATTGAGTAGCCGCCGGCCTCCAGGTGCAAGCGTATCGTGCCTCCGGAAATGAACTTCTGCTGCACCGAAGTGCCATGCTGAGCGTGAAGCAAACCAGGAACTAAGAAGACAAGCCAGAAACCGCGATGCTTCATGCACACCTCCGCCTGGAGCTCTATACGAGGATTGACGAATGAAAGTTCTGAAAAAAATTAAGTTGAGATCAGGTGAAGTGCCACCGTAAGCCGTCGATTGTTGAACGTAACCAGGCCTGTTAACGACCGTTGAGCACAAATCTGACGCTTCCTAGTGGAATTGAATTCAAAGGTGATCTTGTCGTTTTGAGGGGCTGTTGGCTCCAGAGAGATTCAACCGCCACTAGCACCTGAGGTCTTCTACACGCGCACGGCACAACCGCGTCCGCAGGATGCGGAAGCGCTCGCTTCGATCCACCTTACCGTGCAAGGCGGCCCCTAGCTGGACTACCTCCTCTATCAACCGCCGATTTTGCTGGCTCAACCCCTTCCGCAACTTGCCATTCATGGTCATCGAGTGCGACTTGGTGGCTGAGTGGAGTGGGGGAAGCGCGGATGATATTTAGCCTGAGATGCCCTGCTTACACGTCAGGACTCGCAAGGCCAGCGCTCCCGCGGCGACCACAAGCATGAAGGTGGCAGGTCCAATCCCTTTGAAATCGCCTACGCGCAGATGCGACGCCACTGCGCCCACAAAGTAGAGAACGAGTCCGATTCCTACTGCGACCCCCAGTGGAGGCCACCAGATCCCAAGCACGAGGCCTATTGCGCCGGCAAACTCACAAGCGGCCAGCAGGGGAAGATACCTTAACGGTACGCCTACCGTTTCGTGGATTACTTTCACGATGCGCGGATCGCCGCGAATCTTCCCAAGGCCAGAAAACGTCACCATGATCGCGAAGAGGGGTGTAATCACGAGGTAGGCAGTATGCATTTGGAACGCTCCCTTTGCTCGTCCGTTCTGACCCGAAGACACCGGAAGTCCTGCGTATATCATTGGTGTTCGCTGTCGCAAAATTAACTCATTACGGGTCAGTGAGCGCTTTGGCCTGCGATTGCAACACTTGAGCCTGGGCCAGGGAAAGCTATACTTCTCGATGGAGGTGCTCTATGTCCAGGGCCTCTTGGATCGCATCTTTTGCTGTGGCGTTCGTCTTGGTCGGCTGTGCGATGGGCCAGTGTGCTCCGTCCGGCAAATATCCGAGAACGGAATCCTTCTCCACTCTCCGTTCCATAAAGGATCTTCCTGGGCCGGCCGGTATCGAGTTGTCGCTTGAGGAACATGGTGAGAGCATCCTGGCGACCCTACGCGACTATGAGGGAAGTCCCGAGCCTTTGGAAACGAAGCTTCGTGGGACGCTCAAGGGATGTGATGTCCGGCTTTCGGGACAAAATAAACGCGGCAGAGTGGAGGTGTCAGGAAAGATAGCCATTGCGATCTTCAAGGGGACGATTGTTCGTCAAGTCGGGAAAGATGCCTATTCAGAGAAAGTGTCTCTCAAACGAAAACCTCCTCGGGACAATCTAGAATCGGGCTTGTGAAATCTTCGCTATTTCACAGCAATTCTCAACTAGCGAAATCGAACTGATTACTGCAATTATCCTCGACACGCTGAAACGGAGGTTATCAAGCAAAGGACAGAACAGTCCGCGTTTGGAGTTTGGAGGAATTAGTGGTATTGGAACACTGCGCTACTGAGATTTCGGCATGAAACGGTGGAAGATGTTCGTCCTCCTCAATGCTGCTAGTCTTGTAGGGGCTTTACTTGAACTTCACATTGCCGGGAAGGACGCCCTTACGGACATGGGCAGTTTCCACCATCGGCACGGTCACAGTGCTCAACTTCCTGCTTTACAGGCGACACGGCGTCGCAAATCCCACTGACCCACCACCGCGTTCTGAGTAAGCATCAATCTTTAACAACGTGGCTGTATAGTTTCCATCTTCGTCAGTTGTTACGTTGATGGCAATCGAAATCACAACCAGGTCCACATCGTGGTCTACACCAATGACGATAAGGGTTCTTATGATCCGGAGATGACATCGCAGCGCCTGGCGCGCATCCGGCGGGCCGAACAGGAGCCTTCGGAGGGATTGCTGGGGACGCCGAAAGAGAACATTCAGTGGATGGGATACGACGACGGGATGCTGGAATATGCACCTCAGCCGAAACTGACGGAGGAGGCAACGGCAATCATCCGCCGCATCCGGCCGGATATATTGTTGAGCGTAGATCCGGGGCAGTGGTATGCGCGCTGGCACAAGAGCGACCACCGCATGGCAGCTTTCAACACCATTGACGCGGTGCGTGCGGCCGAATTCTGGCTCTATTTTCCCAACCAGAAGCTGCAACAGGGGCTGGAACCGTTCAAGGTGCCAGAAATGTATTTCTATTATCCATCGCCGCAGGAAGCGAACTACTTCGTCAACGTCGAGAGCGTGGCCGAGTTGAAATTCGATGCAGCCGCGAAACAAGTGAGCCAGTTCGAGCCCGCCGTCAATCGGTACCGGCCCGACTGGGACCCCAAGGATCTGGCCAAGGCGAAGGAAGAAATGCGCCAGGAACAGCCCCGCAAAGACGGGCACTACGTGGAAGCTTTCCGTTACGCGACGGGATTTGTCCAATACTGATCGTCACCAGGAGAGAAGATCATGTCCGCACTGGCATTGCTCGGGGGGGAGAAAGCGAAAAGCAAGCCATTTCCCATCTGGCCGCACTACGACGAGGCGGAAGAACGCGCTTTGAAGCAGGTGCTGGAGAGTCGGATCTGGTGGCGGACGCCGGGGAGCAAGACATTGGAGTTCGAACAGGCATTTGCAAAATTTCACGGGGCCAGGCACGGGATCGCGGTCACGAACGGAACCGCAGCCCTGGAGGTGGCGATGGCGGGCCTGGGCATCGGCGCCGGCGATGAAGTAATTCTGCCGGACTTCACTTTCGTGGCTACGGCCAGCGCCGTGCTGTTTGCCAATGCACTTCCAGTCCTGGTAGATGTCGACCCGGGAACGTACTGCATCAATCCCGATCTGGTGGAAGAAGCAATCACGCCGAGGACGAAAGCAGTGATCGCCGTGCACATGGGCGGACATCCCGCAGATCTCGACCGGTTGAAAAAGATTACCGACCGCAAGAAATTGGCGCTGATCGAAGATTCGTCGCATGCACACGCCAGCGAGTGGAAGGGAAAGCGAATTGGGACCTTTGGGGTGGCGGGCACGTTCAGCTTTCAATCCAGCAAGCTGATGACCGCGGGTGAAGGCGGCATAATCATCTCCAACGATGAAAAGTTTGAGCGGCAGGCCCGTTCGGTGCACGACTGCGGGCGCATGCCCGGTGAGTGGTTCTACAGCCACTTTATTTATGGGTCGAACTATCGGTTGAGTGAATGGCAAGGGGCCGTACTGCAAGCGCAACTCGGGCGGCTTGATGAGCAGACTCAGGTGCGCCACCGCAATGGCCGTTTGTTAGACCGGTTGCTTGGGATGATCCCTGGTATTACGCCACAAAAACTAGACGACCGCTGCACGCGTAACGGTCAGTATGCCTACATCTTTCACGTGAATAAAAAGGAGTTTGCCGGGATCGCCACGGATCGCTTCATCGCAGCGATGAACGCGGAAGGCATCCCGAATCAGGCGAGCTATCCGCCTCTGCACCAGCTGCACATGTTTCGCAATGGCGAGTATCGAAAGAGGCTGTGCGGAAAGCAGGCGAGAGAGCGTCATGCATTCCTGAAGCGGCGCTTTCCGGCGACTCAGAAAGCGGCCTGGGAGACGGTCTGGATTCCGCAGCCAGCCTTGCTGGGGGATGAAGAAGATGTTGAGGAGATCGCCGCCAGCCTGAGCAAGATTCAGAAGCACGCCAAAGATCTAGCCTGACCGGAGAGACCTGGGCTTATCGCACATATCGCCCGCCATGCTGGAACGCATCCGATATCGGGGCTGGAACCAGGCGTACAGGCTGTCCAATGGCACCGTCGAATTGATCGTGCTGGCCGACGTCGGGCCGCGGATCATCTTCTATGGCTTCTGCAACGGGGAAAATGAGTTGCACGAAGTGGATCGGGACTCAGGGCTGAGCGGCGGTTGTGACTTCCGCCTTTACGGAGGACATCGCTTGTGGGTTTCCCCCGAAGTGGAGCGGACGTACTTCCCGGATAACGTCCCGGTGACGGTTTCTCAGCAAGGCACCGTCACTCGCTTCACGGCCCCGCCGGAAGACGATGCTCCGGGTACGCATATGCAGAAGGAGATGGAGATCGAGCTGGCTGCAACCGGTTCGCATGTTCATGTCACGCACCGGATCTCGAATCATGACCATCGCCCTACTCGGCTCGCGCCATGGGCACCCACGATGATGAAAGCCGGAGGACGCGCGATCCTGCCACTCTCTTTACGGGTCGCGATGGACGAGGATCACTATCAGCCCGTGGGGGTGTTCGGCCTCTGGTCCTATACGGATTTTGCCGACCCTCGCTGGGTTTTTGGCACTCGGTTCATTCAGTTGAGGCAACTGCCAGCTCACCCCGGCCGATTCCAAGAACAGATGGGGGGAATTTCCAACTCATCCGGTTGGGGCGCTTATTACCGGAACGAGCACCTTTTCCTTAAGCGTGCGGCAGTTATCCATGGGGCTCAGTACCCCGATTTCGGCTGCAATTTTGAGGTATTCACCAACGCTGATTTTCTCGAATTGGAGACGCTGGGTCCGATGGTCGAGCTCCAGCCGGGAGAAGCGGTGGAACACGTTGAGCACTGGTGGTTGTTCGGCAACGTGCCCGGCGGAGACAACGATGCTTGGATTGACGAGGCTGTGGTTCCGCTAGTGAAGCAAACTGATTGACGAGAGAATGCGTGTCTCTTAACATCTGCGGCTTACTGAACTGAGTCGAGGACTTCTGCGTGAACCTGCGGGCGGCAGTGGTAGGCGTGGGCTTTGTCGGGAAGGCACACATCGAGGCGCTGCGGCGGCTCGGCATTCCCATCGAAGGCGTGCTGGGCAGTTCGGTCACCCGGACAGAAGCGGCTTGCCGCGGTCTGGGGCTAGGCCGCGCTTATACCTCGCTCGAGGAACTGGTGGGAGACAGTTCGGTGGATGTCGTGCATGTGTGCACACCCAACTATCTTCACTTTCGTGAAACCCAAGCGGCGCTGCAATCGGGTAAGCACGTAATGTGCGAAAAACCGCTGGCCATGAATACCCAGGAAACTGGGGCATTGGTGGAGCTGGCAAAGGAGCAAGGAAGAGTTGGAGCGGTGACCTACAACCTGCGTTACTACCCGTTGTGTCAGGAGGCACGTGAGCTGGTGCAGCAGGGCACGATCGGCGAACCGCGTTTGGTTTTGGGAACATATTTGCAGGATTGGCTCTTTTATGCCAACGACTGGAACTGGCGTCTCGAGCCCGAGTTAGGCGGGAGCATGCGAGCACTAGCGGACATCGGTACACACTGGCTGGACCTGATCGGCTGGATAACGGGCCGCCGCCTGAAACAGTTGTGCGCAGACTTGGCTACAGTCATACCGGTCCGGCGGAGACCGAAGGGCCCTGTTGAGACGTTCAAGCAATCCGACGACAGACAGACCGAAGCGGTGCAGATTTCAACCGACGACTACGGTTCCGTCCTACTGCATTTTGAGGGGGGATTGCGCGGAGTGCTGACGGTATCGCAGGTGAGTGCAGGGCGAAAGAACCGAATGTGGTTTGAGATTGATGGTTCGGAGGGCTCGCTGGCCTGGAATGCGGAACAACCTAACGAGTTATGGATCGGGAGCCGCAAGGAAGCCAACCGCCTCCTGATAAAGGATCCGTCACTGATGAGCGCCCGGGCTCGTGAATACGCTGCTTACCCGGGCGGGCATGCGGAAGGATATCCGGACACCTTCGTGCAACTCTTCAAGGATTTCTACGGATATCTCGCGGCGGGAAATCTAAAGGCAAAGCGTTGTTTCCCGTCGTTCGAGACTGGCCACTACGAAGTCGCGTTCTGTGAGGTTGTAGCTCAGAGCGCAAGGACTCGAGCGTGGGTTGAGATGCCACCACAGTAGCAGTTGTGGTGTGTGATTGCACCAATAGTGTTCGATTCATCAGGGACCACGG
>Ga0070697_100001680_pt1 | contig 16904 bp, 14 predicted proteins | sample KBSK1501metaG_FD_65475 | JGI IMG/M metagenome (GOLD analysis project Ga0070697, IMG submission 65475) | Corn, switchgrass and miscanthus rhizosphere microbial communities from Kellogg Biological Station, Michigan, USA - KBS K1-50-1 metaG | ecosystem: Host-associated > Plants > Roots >...
AAGTTCGCGCCCGGCTCGGTGTTCAAGATCGTCATGGCGATCGCGGCCCTGGAGGAGGGTATCGCGACGCCCGCCCGGGGGGACCACTGCACCGGGTCGTGGCGCTTCGGCGACAAGGTGTACCAGTGCTGGGCCGTGCGCAAGGGCGGACACGGCTACTTGACGATGCGCGAGGCGATCATCCAGTCGTGCAACATCTACTTCTACCATCTGGGCAACGACATGGGGATCGAGCGCATCTCGAAGTGGGCGCACCTCTTTGGTTTCGGCGAGCCGACCGGGCTGGATCTGCCGCACGAGGAGTCGGGGACGGTGCCCGACCCCGATTGGAAGCGGCGGACCGTGCCGCGCGACCCGATCTGGCATCCCGGTGAGACGATCTCGGTGTCGATCGGTCAGGGGGCGATCGAGGTGACGCCGATCCAGATGGCGATGTTCGCGGCGGCGATCGGCAACGGCGGCACGCTGTACCGCCCCCACCTGCTGCTGTCGCGCGAGGTACGCGAGGGGATCGAGGAGGACGAGCGCCAGGACTACGTGCTCCGGCGCGTGGAGATGCGCCCGCGGACGCTCGAAGTGATCCGGGACGCGATGTGGGGTGTGGTCAACGAGGACGGCACGGGCGGACGGGCGAAGATCGCCGGGCGGGATATCTGCGCCAAGACCGGGACCGCGCAGGTGTTCCGTGCATCGCGCGACGTCGACGCCGACAAGCTCCCCAAGGACAAGCGCGACCACGCCTGGTTCGTCGGGTTCGCGCCCAAGGACGCACCGCGCATCGCCTGGGCGGTGTTCGTGCAGAACGGCGGGCACGGCGGAACCACGGCGGCGCCGATCGCCCGCGCGGTCCTGGAACGCTTCTTCCAGAAACTCGACTCGCGACAGGGGGTGCAGCAGCTTGCCAGCGTGGCGGTCCCTCAATAACTTCGACTGGATCCTGTTCCTGGCGATCCTGGCGACATGTGCCGTCGGGCTGGCGGTCATCTATTCGGCCACGACGGGCACGCCCAGCGCGGGAGCGTTCCACCGCCAGATGATCTGGCTCGGGCTGGGGCTGGTCCTGCTGGTTCTCGCCCTGGTGGTCGATTATCACACCCTGGCGGAGTTCTCCTATGTCTTCTACGGTCTCGGCCTCCTGTTCCTGGCGCTCACGCTGTTCTTCGGTCGGGTGGTCAATTCGAGCAAGTCGTGGCTGGGCGTCGGCGGCGTGCAGTTCCAGCCCTCCGAGATCGCCAAGGCCGCCACGATCCTGATGCTGGCCGCGTACCTGGGGCGCGAACGCGTGCATGGACTCGGCGTGGTCCACTTCGCGGCGATCTGTCTGATCGTCGGGCTGCCGGTCCTGCTGATCATGAGGCAGCCTGACCTGGGCACGGCGGTGACCTTCGCGCCGCTGTTCGCGGGCGTCGTCTTCATCGGGGGGATCCGCGTGCGCACGCTCCTGATCCTCGCCCTCGTCGCCACCCTGGCCCTGCCCGTGGCCTGGGGTCATCTCAAGCCGTACCAGAAGGAGCGCGTCAAGACCTTTCTGGAGCCGACCCGCGATCCGAAGGGCTCCGGCTACCAGCTCATCCAGTCGCTCATCGCCGTCGGGTCGGGCGGTCTTCTCGGCAAGGGGTTCCTGGCGGGGACGCAGGGACAATTGCAGTTCCTGCCCGAGCAGCATACCGACTTCGTCTTCGCCGTCCTCGCCGAGGAACGCGGGTTCATCGGCGCGATGCTCGCGCTCGGGCTGTACTTCGTCATCATCTACCGATGCGTCGCCACCGCGCGCGCGGCACGGGATCGGCTGGGCGTCTTCCTGGCCATCGGCGTGGTCTGCGTGTTCGCCGGGCAGGCGCTCCTGAACATCGGTGTCGTGGTCGGTCTTCTCCCCACCACCGGCGTGCCGCTCCCCCTGATGAGCTACGGCGGTTCGTCGCTGGCCAGCACGCTCCTCGGCATGGGACTGGTGTTGAACGTCTGGATGAGGCGGCTCGTCAACTAGATCCGTAGGAGCCCCGTGGCCCGCGAGATCCTCATCGAAAGCGCCTGTCTCGAGACCCGCGTGGCCGTCATGGAGGACGATCTCCTCGCGGAGCTCTTCATCGAGCGGTCGTCCAGCCGGGGCCTCGCGGGGAACATCTACAAGGGGCGTGTCAGCAACATCCTGCCGGGAATGCAGGCCGCGTTCGTGGACCTCGGCACCGAGCGCGACGCATTTCTCTACGTGGACGAGGCGGGCGGGAGCATCGATGCGGCGCGTTTCGAGGAGGCGGACAGCGCGGACGAGGAGTCCGCCGAGCCCGCCGCCGAGTCTCCGCGGTCACCGCCCGCCGCGATCGAACACCTCCTGCAGGAGGGTCAGGAGCTGGTGGTACAGGTCAGCAAGGACGCGGTGGCCCAGAAGGGGCCGCGTCTGACGACCCACGTCTCGCTGCCGGGACGCTTCCTGGTCTACCTGCCGGGTGTTCCTCATATCGGTGTCTCCCGCAGGATCGACGACCCGGCGGAGCGCGATCGGCTGAAAGGCCTGGTTGCGGATCTCACCCGGGAGCTGGCGTTGCCGGGCGGATTCATCGTGCGCACGGCGGGCGGACGCGGCAGCTACGAGGCGCTCTGCGGCGACGCCCGGTTTCTCGCCGGCGTCTGGGACGAGATCCGGCTCCGCGCCGCGAGCCGGCCCGCGCCGGCCCTCCTGCACCAGGAAGTCGGAGCCGTGGCCAGGGTCCTGCGGGACGTGCTGGACGAGAACGTGAAGCAGGTCCTGGTGGAGGGAGACGCGACGCACCGGGAGGCGCTCGATTTCGTGGGTCGGATGCAGCCGGCGCTCGTTCCGAAAATTCGCAGATACTCCGGCACCGTCCCGATCTTCGAAGAGCGTGGCCTGCAGTCCCAGCTGGATCGCGCCCTCCGGCCCCGGGTCTGGCTCAAATCGGGCGGGTCGATCGTCATCAACCAGACCGAGGCCCTGGTGGCCGTGGACGTGAACACCGGCAAGTACGTGGGCAAGCGGAGCCTGGAGGAGACCATCCTCAGGACCAACCTTGAAGCGGCGGTCGAGATCGTCCGACAGATCCGTCTGCGCGATCTGGGCGGGATCATCGTGATCGACTTCATCGACATGGAGGCGCAATCGAGCAAGGAGGAGGTGCTGCGTGTCCTTCAGGCCGAGATGAAGCGGGATCGCTCCAGGTCGCGCGTGCTGCAGATCAGCGAATTCGGTCTGGTCGAGATCACGCGTCAGAGGACGAAGCGAAGCCTGGAGCGCGTCGTCTGCCGCCCGTGCCCGGTCTGCAGCGGCTCGGGGCGGCTCAAATCGCCCGAGACGATTCTGCACGAGATTCTCCGGGAGGTGCGGAAGCTCCAGCCGGTGCGCGAGCGGGCGCACGTCGTCGCGCGCGTCCATCCCGACGTGGAGGCCTTCCTCGCCGGAGACGGCGCCCCCCTGATGGCGGCGCTGGCGACGGTGTCCGGACCGCGTCTCGAAGTCCTGGCGGAGGCCGGTCTCCGCAACGAGCAGTTCACCCTGACCGTGCAGGAGCCGCCGGACTGAAACCCGGTCCGGTTCTTCGCAGGGCGACTAGTTCGAGGCCGGGAATCCGAGCACGATGGTCGTTCCCCGGCCAGGCGCGCTGTCCACCTCGATCCGCCCACCGTGCTCCTCGACGATCTTCTGCACGATGGCCATGCCCAGACCGGTGCCGTGCGGCTTGCCGTGCGTCACGAACGGCTCGAACACGCGCCGACGCACCTCCTCCGGCATCCCGCAGCCGGTGTCACGCACGCTCACGAGGCAGGACCCGTTGGATCGCTGGCAGCGGATGTCGAGGAGTCCGCCGTCGCTCATGGCGTCGAGCGAGTTGGCGATGAGGTTGTGCAGGACGCGCAACAGGCGCGGCGCGTCGACCGAGGCGCGCGCCTCCTCGTCCAGGCCCAGGGACAGGCTGATCCCGCGGCGCTGGAGACGCGCCTCCAAGGGTTTCAGCGTCTGGCGGACGAGATCGGCAAGACGCGTGCTGGATCGCTGCAGGGGCGGCGCTTGGCTGGAGAACTGCAGCAGGTCGCCGGTCAGGCCGGTCAGTCGATCCACCTCCGCCATGATGGTGGCGAGATGGGGTCGCGAGGGATCCTGATCGGGTGCGCGCTCGTGCAGCAACTCCGCCAGCCCGCGGATGGACGCCAGAGGGCTTCGCAGATCGTGCACGATGGCGCGCGCCATCTGTCCGATGGCCAGGGTGCGTTCGGCGCGGACACGGTCCTCCACGAGCCGGCTGTTCTGGATCGCCACCGCCGCCAGACCGGCCAGCGCCTCGAGGAGCGGCAGGTCGGGTTGATGGTGCGGCAGACGCTTGCGGCTGTCGAGATAGACGACCCCGATGACGTCCTGGCGAACGGCGAGCGGCAGGCAGAGAATGGCCTGGAGGCGCAACCGCACGATGCTGTCTGTGGTGGACTGACCCGGCTCGCCGGCCGCGACGTCACGATAGACCGGCCTCCCCGTGGAGGCCACCTCCTCGGCGACCGACAGACTCACCTCGACGGGTCCATCGTCGTCGTGGCCCCGCCGCCAGCGGACCAGGCGGCCACTTTCTCCGAGGAACAGGTACCCCCGCTCCGCGCCCGAGAAACGCACCGCCCCGTCGAGAACGCGCTCGAGCACGTCCTCGAGGGCGAGGGACGAGGTGATCGTCCGGGCGATCTCCATGATCGTCAGCAGGCGATCGCCGCCGTCCGCAGCGCGAACCCCGTCGATCAGGACGCGCAGGGACAGCGGGCAGCCGGACCCCATCTCGATACGCATGCCGTGCGCGAGCAGCATGCCTCCGGAGGGGACCGGCGCACCGTCGGCGGTGAGGGGCGCGGCCGACGGCCCCGGCAGGAGGTGATGGATCCCCGTCAGCTGCACGATGCGGGCGTGGATCGGGGCGATTCCGGCGGCGGTGAGCCGCAGGTCCGAGTCGGGATGGGTGCCGATGGAGAACGGCGTCCGGCCGACGGGCACCTCACGAGTCGACTCTTCCGCGCTGACAATCTCGAGACGCGCCGTCTGTCGGGACAACTCTTCCCCTCCGCCTGCCGCTACGGCGCAATATGGGGCGGGGACGGGCCCGACGCAAACTGTCCGGGTGGCTCGATGCGGGAAACGGGAGCGGCTGGAGGGCCGGTCAGGACTTGACGCGGGCCTCCTGGCGCACCGTGAAGCGGCTGTCGAGGGCCGAAGAAACCTTGCTCGCGGATGGCGATCGCCTTGCGGGAGGCGATGTCGCGCACGTGGTCCCAGAACGGGTGGTCGAAGGCGTCGGCGGGCTCGGCGAACCGGCCGTTCCGCCCGGCGGAAGGGAAGCGACTTCAGCCGCGCGGCGCCGGGAGCCGTTCCTTCCGGCTCCGGAGGGCCAGCCGACCCCGTCTCCGGCGCGCCGCCTCACGCCCGCGCCGGCGCTCCTCGGGCGATCCGGGCACGAGCCCCGGGACCGGCGTGGGCCGGCCCAGGGCGTCGAGCGCCACCATCGTGACGTAGGCGCTGCAGCAATGAGCGCGCAGCCCCGACAGCGGGTCCTCGGACACGACCTTCACGCCGACTTCCATGGAGGTGCGGAACGAAGCGTTCACGGAGGCGTACAACACGAGGATATGGCCGAGCTTGACCGGCGCCCTGAACGTGAGCGAGTCGACCGAGGCGGTCACGACGTTGGTGCGCGAGTAACGCGTCGCCGCGATGGCCGCCGCCTTGTCGATCAGCGCCATGACCCTGCCGCCCCAGGCATGCCCGAACTGGTTCGAGTCCTCGGGCAGGACGATCTCGGTCATCTCGACCCGCGACGCCCGCGCGGGCTTGAACGGCGGCCGGCCGCCCATGCGCTCACCTCGTCGTTCCCGTGCATCGCCCACGGGGGACGCAGCCTACCACACACGGAGCGCGGTCTTGACAGGCGGTGGATCGGCGGGCTAGAGTACGCGACCTAATTGAGATTGAGTCGCATTACCAACGAGCCGCGTCCTGACGAGGGGACCCGATGAGAGACGCACGACGAAGGGACCGTCATCCGTGGCGGTGCGCCGGGCCCGCTGTCGCGGCGTGTCGCGCGGCGTTCCTCCTCGCCTGCGCGGTGCTTCCCGGTCCGTCGGTGTCCGCGGGGACCGGCGCGCCACCGCCGCCAGCGCGGGCGCGCTTCCTGATGGGCACGCGTCTGTCGATCACGATCGACGAGCCGGTCGCGGAGCAGGCGTTCGACGACGCGTTCGACGAGGTGGCCCGTCTGGAGGGCATCCTGAGCAACTGGAAGGCGACGAGCGAGCTCGCGCGTCTGAATGCGCGCGCGGCGCGCGCGGACGTCGTCTGCTCGCCCGACCTGTATCGGGCCATCCGCGTTTCCCTGGAGTGGGCCGAAAAGACGGGCGGCGCGTTCGATCCGACCGTCGAGCCGCTCGTCAGGGCCCTCGGCCTGCGCCCCGGCGACGAGATCGGGAGGACCGGGCAGCCGCTCGCGGCCGGCCCGGTTCCCTCCGCACCCTTGCCGGTCGGATGGCGCCACGTGCGCCTCGGTCGGTCGGACCGGTTGGTGCGCTTCGACGCCGACGGGGTCGGCATCGATCTCGGCGGGATCGGAAAGGGGATCGCCCTCGACGCGGCGGCACGCGTGCTGGCGCGCGACGGCGTCCGCGACGCGCTGCTGGATTTCGGCGGCCAGGTCCTGGCGCTCGGCCGGCCGCGCGGGTCGAGAGGCTGGGCGGTCGGCATCGCCGATCCCGGCGACCGCGAGGAGCCGGTGACGGTGGTTCCAGTGGCGGATCTGTCGCTCGCGACGTCGGGGAACGGCGAGCGCTCGGTGCCGGGGCCGGGGGGGCCGGTCGGTCACATCCTGGATCCCGCGACCGGGCGACCGGCCCCGTTCGATGGGTCGCTCACGGTGGCCGCCGCGGAGGGGACGTCGGCCGACGCCCTGTCGACCGCGCTGTTTGTCATGGGACCGGCGCGAGGCGTGGCATGGGCCGAGCGCCGGGGCATTCCGGCGCTCTACCTGTGGCGCGACCGCGACGGCAGGCTGCATCACAGCGCCACCCGGGCCTTCGACGCCCGGTTCCAGGGGTGGAGCGCGTCCATCGGGAGGACCACCGGATGAGGTCGGGCTGCAGGACGAGAAATCGGGCCGCCCGGGCACGGGCCAGGGGCGCGGTGACCCCGACCTGGATCGTCTGCGCGGTCCTCTCTCTGTGCACGGCGGCCGTCGGGCTGCCAGGCCAGGTCCGGGCCGCAGCGGCGTCCGCCACGGGCGCGGGCGGGAAGAGCATCGAGGAGCGCATCGCCGAGCTCGAGGCTCTCGTCCGCGAGCTGCGCGCCGAGCTGGAGGCGCTGAAGACGGCCTCGGCGGGAGCGGCTTCGACGCCCGGGACAGGGACCGCCCTCGACGAGCTGCGCAAGAGAATCGACGCGCTGGCTCAGGAGATCGAGCGTCTGCGGATCGGCGAGGCGGCGGCGCCGCCGGGCGGGACGGAGACGGTCGGCGGCTTCGGCCCCGCCGCGGCCAAGGTCTACGGTGTCAAGCGCGGCGTGTCGATCGGCGGCTACGGCGACATGTTGTACCAGAATGTCGCCGCGCGGACAGATGACGGCCAACCCTCCCCGGCGGTGGACACCGCCGACCTGGAGCGCGCCGTCCTTTATTTCGGCTACAAGTGGACCGATCACCTGTTGTTCAATTCCGAGATCGAGTACGCGCACGCCGTGGTCGCCCCGGATGCGCCGGGCGAGGTCGAGGTCGAATTTGCCTACCTGGACTATCACCCCAGCCGGCGTGTCGGGCTGCGCGCCGGACTCCTGCTCGTTCCGATGGGGTTTCTCAGCGAGCTGCATGAGCCGCCGATCTTCTACGGCGCGCGCCGTCCCGACGTCGAGACGTTCATCCTGCCGTCCACCTGGAGAGAGAACGGTCTGGGTCTGTACGGTGAGACCGGTCCCGTGAGCTACAGGGTCTACCTGGTCACCAGTCTCGACGCGTCCCGGTTCTCGTCGGGGGAGTGGGCCCGTGAAGGGAGACAGGAGGGTGCGGAGGCGAAGGCCCACGACTGGGCGCTGACCGCCCGGGTCGACTTCACCCCTGTGCCGGGTCTCCTCCTCGGGGCCGCGGGATTCGGCGGCGGCACGGGGCAGGACAATCCCGCGATGGGAGCCGCCCGGGTGACCCTTTGGGAAGGGCATGCGGAGTGGAATGCACAGGGCTGGCATCTGAGAGGTCTGTACGCCCGGGGCGAACTGAACGATGCGGGCCCCGTGAGTCTCGTTGTCGATCCGCTCCTGGGTGTCGATCCGGGCCGCGGCACGGCGATCGGCAGCCGGGTCGTGGGCTGGTATGGCGAGATCGCCTGGAACGTCCTGTCCCGGTCGCGCGCCGGTCGGGGCGAGCTCAGCCCCTTCGTGCGGTATGAGGCGTTGGACACGCAGGAGAGAGTCCCCGAGCCGTTCACGCGCGACCCCGAAAACGATCGGTCGGTCCGGACATACGGCCTCCACTATCGCCCGATCCCGAACATCGCGATCAAGCTGGACTACCAGGACTACCGAAATCGCGCCGGCAGCGGCGTCGACCAGGTGAACCTCGCCATCGGTTACCTGTTCTGATGCCCCGCCGGCTGCTCGTGGCGCTGTGCGCCCTGATGGTCGCGGCTCCTGCAAGCGCCCGGGTGTACCTGACGACGCAGCAGGCGCTCGACGCCGTCTTCCCGCCACCGGCGTCCGTCGAGCGCCGGACGCTGTACCTGGACGAGGCGCAAACGCGCCGGGCCGCGGAGACGGCGGGGGCGCCGGTCGAGACCCGGGTGGTCCCGTACTACGTCGGCTCCCGCGACGGGCGCGTGATCGGGTACGCATACTTCGACACGCATCTGGTTCGTACCCTCCCCGAGACGATCCTGGTCCTCGTGGGACCGGCCGGCGACGTGAACCGCATCGAGATCCTGTCGTTCGACGAGCCCGAGGATTATCTCCCGGGCGGGCGGTGGCTGCGGCAGTTCCCCGGGCGGACGCTCGCGAACCTCTCCGGCCGCGAGGGGATCCGGGCGATCAGCGGCGCGACGCTGTCGTCGCGCGCGGTGACGGAGGCGACGCGCCGTATCCTGGCGCTGCATCGATTGTATGTCGCGGCCCCGGCGGTCACCCCGTCGCCCGGTTCCGCGCCGAAGCCCGCCCCGTGACCTCGTTCGAGCGGTTCCTCCTGAACGCCTCGACCCTGCTGGTGTCGGCGACGGGGGCGGCCTACTTCTACATGAAGTACCTGATGACGGGCGGCGACGAGTTCTCCGTGATCCATCATCCGTGGCAGCCCGGCGCCCTGTCCCTGCACGTCCTGGCCGGACCGATCCTGGTGTTCGCCCTCGGCCTGATCGTCCGCGACCACATCATCGATCGGCTCGGCGACCGCCGACAGCGACGCGGACGTCTGTCCGGTATCGTCCTCGTCGCGCTCGTCCTGCCGATGATCGCCACGGGCTACCTCGTGCAAGTCGTCACCGGGCCGACCGCCCGACCCGCCCTGGCGTACCTCCACATCGCGGCCGGCGCTCTCTACGTCGTCCTGTTCGCGGGGCACCTCGTCGTCTCCCGGAACGGGCGCCGGCGCACCGAGAGCCCGCCGGCGGCCGCGGGGCGCACCCGCCGGCGCGCCCGGCCCCAGCGTCTTGATCGGACCGGTCAGCGGGGTATAGTAGGATGATCAGACCGGCTCCAGGCGACGGTGCCGCCTGGCCGGACCGGAGGGGACCGATCATGACACGCACACGAGGAACGCTCCTGGCGTTCGCCGCGGCCCTGGCCCTGACGCCTGCGGTCGCGCCCGCGCCGGCGTATGCCGACGCAATCACGCGGGTGAGGGGCGTGGTGACCGACATTCAGGGAAAGCCGATGCCGAAGGTCAAGGTCTGGCTCGAGGCGGCCGACATCAAGAAGAAGGTGGGACCGCTCACGACCGGCAAGGACGGCTCCTTCGTCATCGCCGCGCTCGACACGTCGATCGCCAAGAAGTGGCGGGTGTACCCGGAGCTGCCGGGCTACAAGGTGGTCAAGGAGTACGCCGAAATCGTCGATTATCAGAAGGACGAGCGTTTCAAGGGTGATCTGATCCCCGGTAGCAAACAGGAATTCCCCGAGCTGACGTTCGTGCTGGTCGGCGACGAGGGTCGCAACGTGGTCAATATCGTGGTCGCCAAGGATGCGGACTTCATGGCGGCGGTCCAGGCTGAACGCAAGAAGAAGGAGGGCGCCGCCACGGAGGCCTCCGCGGCGCTTCCGGGTGGCGCGGCGCCGGCAGGAACCTCGCCCGCCGGCGCGACCGGCCCGTCCGATGCGCCGAAGGCCGGGTCCGAGGGGCTCAAGAAGGCCAAGGAGCTCGCGGACGCGGGCCGGAACCAGGAGGCGATCGAGGGCTACAGGGCATACCTCGCCAAGGATCCGACCGGCAACCCGGCGGTCTACTTCTACCTGGGGAAGAGCCTGTTCGCAACCGGTGACGACGCGGCGGCGGCCCAGGCGTACCGGAAAGCCCTCGAGCTGATGCACGACATGAAGTGGGCCCATTTCGGCCTCGGCAACGTGCTCCTGAAGGACTCCGAGACCATGACGACCGAGGAGGAGAAGAAGCAGGCCTACAAGCAGGCCGCCGGCGAGTTCGAGAAAGAAGGGGATCTCCAGCCCGACAACGACAAGGTCTGGTTCCAGCTCGGCAAGGCCCGCGCTCTCGGAGAAGAGGACGACCAGGCGATCGCCGCCTTCGAGAAGGCGAGCACGCTCGATCCATCAAAATCCGAGCCGTACATGGAGATGGCGGCGATCTATGAGAAGCGCAAGGACAAGCCCAAGGCCGAGGAGATGTATCAGAAGGTCATCACGGTCGATCCGAAGAACGCCGCGACGGTATTCTTCAACATCGGTGTCCACGCCTGGAACGAGAACAAGGACAAGGAAGCGATCCAGGCCTTTAACAAGTCGATCGAGATCGACCCCGGCAATGCCGGGGCGCACCGCGAGCTGGCGCGGGTTCTCACCAGAATGCAGGATTTCGAGGGGGCCGTGAAGCACTACCGGGAGTACCTGAAGCTCAGCCCGAAGGCGCCCGACGCGAAGGAAGTTCAGGACATGATCGTCACTCTCTCGAAATGATCGACGCTCAGGACCGGGGGACCAGAGCCTCGTCCACGAGCTGGCACAGAATGTGACCCACCAGGATGTGGATCTCCTGGATGCGCGCCGTGATCCGGGACGGGACGCGGATCAAATGAACGCACAGATCCCGCATCGCGCCCCCGCTCTCGCCGGTGAAGCCCACCGTCACGAGGCCTCGGGCGCGCGCCGCCCGCAGACCCTGCAGCACGTTCGGTGAGCGGCCCGAGGTACTGAGCCCCACGGCCACGTCCCCACGCCGGCCCACCGCCTCGATCTGACGCGCGAAGACGCGGGCGAATTCCTGGTCGTTGCCGATGCTGGTCAGGACCGACGTGTCGGTCGTGAGCGCCAGGGCCGACAGGGCCGGGCGATCGACCGCGAACCGGTTGACGAACTCGGCCGCCAGGTGCTGTGCGTCCGCGGCGCTCCCGCCGTTTCCAAAGAACAGGAGAGTGCGGCCGTCGCGCAACGCGGCGATGAACGCGGCCGCCGTGCGCTCGATAGGCTCCGTCCCGCTCTTGAAGAACTCGTCCGCCGTGACGGCGTGATCGCGGTACAGGTTGTGGATGCGGGTGGCGCTCGTCGCGGTGTCGCCCCCGCCCCTCTTCTTCGTCATGACGCGTGCCCTCCGTCCTTCAGCCAGACGATGAAACCGCCCATGCGGCCGGCGGCGCCACGCGCCCGGCGGTAGGACTCCAGGAGGTCCGGACGGCACATGGTGCACAGCCCGGCCGCCTGCATCCGATCATCAGGCACCCCGGCGGCGCGTGCCTGCCTGCGGTTCGCCTCGACCAGATCGACGCGCTTGCGGACCCCCTCGTCGACGCAGTCCGCCGCGTCCGGGAAGGCGTCGAGGAGCGCCGCGACCACCTCGTCACCCACCTCGAAGCAACAGCGGCCGATGCAGGGACCGAAAGCGACACGCAGCGATTCCGGGTCCGAGCCGAACCGGTTCCGCAGGGTGGCGATGGCGGCGCCGGTTACTCCCGCCACCGTGCCGCGCCATCCCGCGTGCACCGCCGCCGCGGCGCGCCGCCCCTCGTCGCAGATCAGGATCGGAACGCAGTCCGCGACGAAGATCCCGACGGCGATCCCGCTCTCTCCGACGACGAGAGCATCGCCCTCGATGGGGTCGTCCGGTCGATCGGCTCCCGACGGCGCCCCGGTGACCCGGTCACCGACCACACGCACGACCGCGCCGTGGACCTGGCGCAGGGTGACGTGCGGGAGGACGCCACCGGCCGACTCGGCGAGGGCCGCCGCGAACTCCGACCCCTTCAGCGTGAACAGATGCCGCAGACCCGGGACGGCCGCGAGGATCGGGATCTCGAGCCGCCGGCTCGGTCCCGAGCCGACGATCGTCGCCGCGTCCGCCGGACGCGTGGGAAGGGTGGCGCGCACGCGCGGGAGCATAGGCGAGCGCGTGCTGCCTTGACAAGCCCGGGCGCTTCGGGCAATCTTGCGGCCCGCGGCGGGGGACCGGCGGGTGCCGTCCCCTCCTTTTTTTGTCGGACGCGGGCCAGGGAGCGAGACACAGTGTCGGTCTGGGGTCTGATGACGCCGCCGCCCGGACAGGGTCAGGCCAACGCCTGGCTGCAGTTCGTTCCGCTGCTCGTCATTTTCGCCATCTTCTATTTTCTCCTGATCCGGCCGCAGCGCACACGGCAGAAGCAGGTCCAGATGATGCTGGATGGGCTGAAGAGCGGCGACAAGGTGGTCACCTCGGGCGGGCTTCTGGGGACGGTGGTGGGTATCGACCGCAGCGTCGTGCAGCTGAGAATCGCCGACAAGGTCCGTGTCGACGTGACCAAGAGCTCCATCGTCGGGCTTCAAGATCAGGAGATCTCCTCGCGCCCGGAGTCGTGAGGGGGACGGCCTCGGGCGGCGCCGCAATCCCGCCCCCAGGGACACCATGAATCTCGATCTGCGCTGGCGGCTCCTGCTGATCCTCGGCCTCCTGGTACTGTGCGTCTGGGCCGTCTACCCTCCTGCGGAGAAGATCCACCTGGGTCTGGACCTCAAGGGCGGCATCCACATGGTCATGCGGGTCAAGACGGATGACGCCGTCAAGGCGGAGATCGACCTGTCACAGGAACGTATCCGTTCGGTGCTCGGTGAAAAGGGGCTGGCACCGCAGAAGTCGTCGGCGGATGGCGCCGACGCCATCATCCTGGAGGGCGTCGATTCGGCCCGCATCGGCGAGATCCGGGACCAGCTCACGCGCCAGTTTCCGCAGTACCAGGTGGTGGTCCCGGGCGCCGGGCGATTGCGGCTCCAGCTCAGGGCGCAGGACGAGAACGCCATCCGCGACTCGGCCGTCCGCCAGGCGCTCGAGACGATCCGCACGCGGGTCGACAAGTTCGGCGTGGCCGAGCCCACTATCCAGCGCCAGGGGACGGGAGCGCACGCCGACCGCATCCTGGTTCAGCTTCCGGGGGTCGAAGATCCGGAGCGGGTCAAGGACCTGATCGGCTCGCCGGCGTTCCTCGAGTGGAAGCTCGTGAAGGTCCCGCCCGGGGTCACGACGGAGCAGTTCCGGCCCCCCGCCAGTCCCGAGGCGCTGACCCAGATGTTCGGCGGGAAGCTGCCGGACGACGCGGAGATCCTGCCCCAGGAGTTCAGCACGCAGGACGGCAAGCCGGCGCGCGTCTACTGGCCGGTCACCAAGAGCTCGCCGATCACCGGCAACGATCTGAAGAACTCCCGTCGCGACCAGGACCGCTTCGGACAGGCGGCCGTCAACTTTCTCCTCTCCGCGGACGCCGGCAGGCGGTTCCAGGACCTGACGCGCAAGTACCAGGGGCAGCTCCTGGCGATCGTCCTGGACAAGAAGATCATCTCCGCGCCGCGGATCAACGCCGTGATCGCCGATCAGGGGATCATCGAGGGCAGCAACTTCACCATCGAGAGCGCGGAGGATCTGGCGCTCAAGCTGCGCTCCGGTGCCCTGCCGGCGGGGATGGAGATCCTGGAGGAGCGCACGGTCGGGCCGTCCCTGGGGGCCGATTCGATCCGGCAGGGGATCGTCGCCACCCTCATCGGCTCGATCATCATCGTGCTGTTCATGCTGGTCTACTACCGCGCGGCCGGCGTCAACGCGGGTCTGGCGCTCGTGCTCAACCTGCTCATCCTCCTGGCCGCCATGGCGTACTTCCACTCGACCCTGACGCTTCCCGGGATCGCGGGCTTCGCGCTCACCGTCGGCATGGCCGTGGACGCCAACGTCCTGGTGTTCGAGCGCATCCGGGAGGAGCTGCGGTTCGGCCGCACGGTCAAGGCCGCGATCGCCGCCGGATTCGACAAGGCCTTCAACACCATCATCGACAGCCACTGCACCACGCTGATCGCGGGACTGTTCCTGTACGGCTACGGGACCGGTCCGGTCCGCGGTTTCGCCGTCACGCTGAGCGTCGGCATCCTGGCGAACCTGTTCACGGCGCTGGTCGTGTCCCGCGCCATCTTCGACGCCGAGCTCGCTCTCCGCCCCCAGGCGGAGACGCTCAGCATCTGAGGCGCCGATGATCCAGGTCTTCACGCACGCCAACTTTCCCCTCATGGGACGCGTCAAGTGGTTCTTCATTGCCTTCTCGAGTCTGGCCGTGGTGGTGAGCGTGACGATGATGCTGACGCGCGGCTTCAACTACGGCATCGACTTCGCGGGCGGCACCGCGGTCCGCCTGAAGTTCCGCGAGCAGCCCCACATCGAGCGGATCCGGGCGGAGCTCGAGGGGGCCGGTCTGGGTGACGTCAGTCTTCAGAGCATCGGGGGGGCGGCCGACAACGAGGTGCTGGTCCGCATCGAGCAGGGCTCGGTCCCAGGCTTGTCCGGCGCGGGGAGCGAAGGCGGTGAGATCAGCCGCAGGGTCCTGGAGGCCCTGCAGTCGCCCGAGGACCGCCAGGGGCGTCAGGCGGGAAAGATCGATCTCAACATGATCACGGAGGCCGACCTGAGGGAGTGGCTCGCCGCGCACCCGCCGCCGGGGGGCGGCGCGACCGCCCCGGACGCGGGGGCGATCGCCGCCGCGATCGTCAAGTACCGCACCGATCATGCCGGATTGATCGACGCGCCCTCCGAGCTGTCGTCGATCCCGGGGGTCAACCCGGAGACGGCGCGTCTGCTCGAGCAGCAGGCGATCCTGGGCCCGTTCACGTTGCGCAGCGTCGATTTCATCGGCCCGACGGCCGGCAAGGAGCTCCTGAGAAACACCCTCTACGCCGTCTTCGGGTCGGCGGGAGGCATTCTGATCTACGTGTGGTTCCGCTTCAAGAAATGGATGTGGGGGCTGACCTCCGTCATCGCCCTGGTCCACGACGTGGTGATCGCCGCGGGCGCGGTGTCGTTGATGCGCAAGGAGTTCTCGGTCGACATCGTGGCGGCGCTCCTGACCATCCTCGGCTATTCGATCAACGACACCATCGTGGTGTTTGACCGGATCCGGGAGAACCTCCGTCTCTACCGCGAGGTCGACTTCGAGACGCTGGTGAACGCGTCGATCAACCAGACCCTGAGCCGCACGATCCTGACCTCGTTCACCGTGTTCATCGCCATCACCGCCCTGTTCATGTACGGCGGGGACAAGCTGAACCCGCTGTCGTTCTGCCTCATGGTCGGCGTGGTGTTCGGGACCTATTCGTCGGTCTTCGTGGCCGCCGCCCTCCTGGTCATCGTCTACCGCTATCTCGGCGCCCGGTACGTCAAGGTCTGAGCGCGGGCGTCCGCGGGCTTTCTGATATACTGGCGCATCCGTGGCGAGCGCCGCGAGTCTGCGTGACCCCCCCGCACGACCCAGGACCAGGCCTGTCGGACGCGACGCACGGCTTTGGGGCGGTCATGATCCGCTTCGAGGACATCCAGGAGAAAGTGGAGGCCTCCATGCCGGGGGCCGATCTCGATCTGCTCCGCAGGGCCTACGTGTTCTCCGCCAAGGAGCACAAGGGCCAGACGCGCTCTTCGGGCGAGCCCTACCTGACGCACCCGCTGTCCGTCGCCTACATCCTCGCCGACCTCAAGCTCGACATGACCTGCATCGTCGCCGGTCTCCTGCACGACGTGCTGGAGGACACGCTGACGACGCGCGACGCCGTCGAGGAGCATTTCGGCAAGGACATCGCCCACGTGGTCGAGGGTCTGACGAAGATCGCGCGCATCACCTTCAACTCGAAGGAGCAGCAGCAGGCCGAGAGCTTCCGCAAGATGATGCTGGCGATGGTGGACGACATCCGCGTCGTCCTCGTCAAGCTGGCCGACCGGCTGCACAACATGCGCACCCTCGAGCATCTGTCGCCGCGACAGCAGGAGCGGATCGCGCGCGAGACGCTCGAGATCTACGCCCCGATCGCCAATCGCCTCGGGATGGCGAAGATCAAGAACGAGCTGGAGGACCTGGCGCTGAAGCATCTCGACCCCGCGGGATACCAGGGCCTGATCCAGGCGATGGACGAGAAGCGCGGCGTCACGGACGAGTTCATCCGCGAGATCCAGTCCCGCCTGAAGTCCGAATTGGACAAGGCGGGGGTCGCCTGCGACATCCGCGGCCGGCGCAAGCACCTGTACAGCATCTACCGCAAGATCAAACGACAGCAGATCGACGTCGGTGAAGTCTACGACTACATCGCCTTCCGTATCCTGACGGGCAGCGTGAAGGATTGTTACGGGGCGCTCGGGATCATCCACGGGCTGTGGCGCCCGGTGCCGGGCCGGATCAAGGACTTCATCGCGATGCCCAAGCCGAACATGTACCAGTCGCTCCACACCTCGGTCATCAGCGAG
>Ga0070697_100001681_pt1 | contig 16897 bp, 10 predicted proteins | sample KBSK1501metaG_FD_65475 | JGI IMG/M metagenome (GOLD analysis project Ga0070697, IMG submission 65475) | Corn, switchgrass and miscanthus rhizosphere microbial communities from Kellogg Biological Station, Michigan, USA - KBS K1-50-1 metaG | ecosystem: Host-associated > Plants > Roots >...
AATGATTACACGGTGGACCGAGTCTTGGTAGGGACAGCTGATTGAGATCAGGTTCTGAAAAGACTTTTGGGGCGGGAAACCTACTTCGGGGGCAACAACGACTTTTTAGGCAAAGCCGTCACAGGGCAAAGGGTCAAGGGGTCAAAGAGTACGAGATAAGAGTCATGAAGGCACGATTGGCCTTGCCTCGAAAGTATTGGCGGACGTGAATTGCGACGCGCGAACCGACGCGATGTTATCGAACGAAACACCTGTGAGCCCGGAGAAGACATGATTGTTGTCGCGGAAATGCTCATAGCTCGACCATTCCATGTAGTCATCGGTGCGATCCTCGCCCGGACGTTTCTGCACGAATGCGACGAGTTGATCGGGCCGCTCAACGGGCATTTGGCGGAGCATGATGGCATTGATCAGGCTGAAGATGGCGGTATTCGCGCCGATGCCGAGCGCCAAAGAGATAACGACCACGGCCGTAAAGCCGGGGCTTTTTTGCATCAAACGCAACGCGAATCGTACGTCATGCAAGATCATGGCAACATCCTATGCTGGTACTCCATCACGATAGAGACTTGATTTAGGTTCTACTGCTTGGCCCCGGGAGACTTGGAGACATAGCTGTCGCGGGTATGGACCAGCAGATCGGGTTCGTTGACTCCTACTTTTATCTGGCGCCGCTCGCCCGGCTGTGGAGGACGCGTCGGGTAGTATCCCAGGCTGTACTGGTTCGACAACTCCCTCACAATGGAAGCGAATGCCGGTGAAAGGTCGCTCATGTCTTCAGCTCGGTAATGTCGCCCGCCAGTCTTCTCCGCCAACTTCCGAAGATAAGCAGTCGCACGCTCAACTTCCTGCTGCGCTTCTTCGGCCGTCATCGGATGGTCCTGAAAGGTTTTGTATTGGACCGTAAAGAAGAGGGCGTCGTATTCCTCGGCGTCATGCAGGCTGCCTTCGGCGGTCGCTTTGAAACTGCCCAAATCGACGCCGTCCGTCAGCAGTACGACCGCCTTACGTCCCGGCAGTCGCCGGAGATAATGACTGGAGGCGAAGTCGACGGCGTCGTAAAGGCGTGTGCCGCCCTGGGGCAAAATCTTAAGCGGCTGGCCGCCGAGCTCACGCACCTTCGTCAACTTCAACATCTCTTTAATCTGTTTATTAAAGGTGACGATCACCAACTGGTCGTCAGGCCTCAGGCGATCGACCAGAATCTTGGCAGCTTTTTCGATCTCCTTGATCTCGGGGTCGACCGAAGTACTCGCATCTACTAGCAGCACGACGGTGAACGGATGCTCAACCGGCTCGAAGAATGCGATATTTTGTTTGACGCCGTCTTCATAGACGTTGAAATCGTCCCGACGCATTTCGGGCGCGGTTCTACCGTTGCGAGCGATGACATTGGCAAGTATGGTGACGAGCGAAGTGTCTGTGCGGAGAATGTCGCCATCGCGCACCTCCGCTGTGTCGCCCGAAGTGCCCACTGAAGTCGGTCCTCCAGGGACGGCGACCGGTCCACTTCCCTTCCTCGGACTCTCCCCATTGCGGCTTTCCCCATTGAGATGAGGGGGCGAACCTGTTGCTGGTTGAGCTCGCGCGCTCTCAGCCTGCGAACCGGGATTGTCACCTGTGGTCGTGGCTCCTGTTTGCAGTGTCCTCTCTGTTGCGTCAGGCTCAATCCTCCTGGCCCCGGATTGCTTTCCAGGGTTTGCCTTCAAGTAGAGCTTGATAAACTCTTCGGCGAAATCTTTGGCGAGCCTGGTACGCTCGGTGAATCTTCCCGTCTCCGAAAATTTCTTGACGAGTTTGGCCGCAACTGGTCCCTGGAAACGGATGATCCTGCCAGTCAACTTCAGGTTGGTTTCGAAACTTGTCGACGAATGGTCCTCGCCAGATGAACCCGGAGTGATTTCTGTTTCTACACTTCTTTCTGCGGAGACCAGTAGCCATACGTCGGCCTGCTCCCGCGATGAGACGAAGTCGATTTGCGGGAGCCTTCTGCGCACGGTTTCGATGATTGGGTAGGTGGGCAGCGAAGAAGATTGGTCGGATGGGCCAACATATACCTTGATCACTTCTTTAAGGTCTTCGGTCCGCCCCTTCTCCAATGGGAATTCTCGCACCTGCCCTGAGGCATACATCAAGGTGGCAACCAGGAGAGCGCTGACGAAAAGGAGATGTCTCATCTTTCGTTTAGTATAGCCACGAAAAACATGCGCGAGAAATGTTTGACTTCCCTCCATGAATTCCCTATTGTGCCGCCAATAAAACGTTCGCACGCTGGAATTGACGTCCGATTCCGACTTATTTCTTAGCGCACGCTTTACTTCTTCGCTACAGCCCATGCCGACTTTTCTCGTTTCATGAGGACTGCTTCGGCCTGGCTCGGTCGTTTTGCAACCCCAACTAAAGAGGAGAGGTTCCCCCATGAAACGTAGCCCCCGTATTCTCGCAGCGATCCTGATTGTGGCCCTGGCCAGCTTAAGTTCAATCAATCTAGCCCTGGCAAGCTCTGCCAGTTCAACAAAAGTTATTCCGGCAACCCGTGCTTTACCCTCAACACTTGCGTCTTATGATCAACCGGTTCCACCCTCAGCACCTGAGTCATCCAGTCAACCAGCCGCGCAACCATCGCCGCCTCCCCCGACGACTAAAGAGGATATCCAGAACGACCTTGAAGATTTGAAAGGCCAATACCACAAACTCATCGACGACCACCCTGAAGGACTGGTGTCCACGCTTATCACCGAATCTGGTTTCACGCCCATCGAAGACATAGACGAGGCCAAGGGTGAAGTAGGCGCGCTGAGTGATACGGATTTCGAAAAGAATCAGAGCCAATGGGACAAGGCGCACAACAGGTTTAAGAAGCACAAGAACAAGATAGCCCAACTCCTGAACAACAAGCTGTTGATGGCTATGCTTAATAGTCCCTTTCCGGGAAAACTCCACATCACGGTTGCCCGTACAGGAGCGTTCCCCGCGCCGGGTGGTCAAAAGATCAACTTCAGCGGGACGAAAGATATAAATCGTTCGTTTGGCACAATGAAGTCCGCCGTAACCCGCACGGCATTCACGAAAGACTTCGCGGGGCTGAGCGTGACCGTTGTGCCTGAGTTGGCGAACACCTGTGCTCCCGGCGCTGGACTTGCCAACGGTATCGATGACTTGTTCATCGCCAAAGCCGTTTCGCTTGGTCTGGAATTAATCAAAGAACTCATTCCAGACGATTCGGCGATGGTTGTACCGGAAGTTGCGGCCGTCACTGCGTGGGGCATAGCCAGAGTTATCGAACTAGCCCTTGATCTGGTGCACGCACATTATCTCGAGTGCAGCGCCAAGAAAGACGGCGATGCTCTCGCCAGTGACCTGACTTCGGTGAAGAGCACCGTTAACACCATTAACACCACTGTCGGCGGCATCAATTCACACACCACCTCAGTCGGGGACAATATCATCATCAAGATAAATACCTTGAGTGGCAAAGCCGACACCACGAATAACGCAGTCAACACGGTCGGCAATAATGTCACCACCATCAACAATACCGTCAACAACATCAACACCAACGTCAATACCATCGGCACGAAGGTGGATAACGCCAATACCAATATTGACAACAGCCGGACGCTAATCATCAACAACGCGAACCTTAACGCGGGAAATAACCTGCGGTTGTTGATTGAGGCGGACCTGGCCACGCCCGACAGCTCCACGCCGTTAGGCATCTTTGAGACGCCGGCATCAAAGGGCGGCTATCTTGAACTGGTTCGTACGATTGTGTTCGAGACGATTAAGAACCTGACCGGCGCGACGGCGGCACAGGCCAATGCGACCCTCGCATCCGCTGATTCTCTAATAGCCACTGGTAAGTACAAAGCTGCTTATGCCGCTCTGCGGAAGGCTTATAAGTCAGCTGCAAACTGAGTCTTGAAAGTAACGCTGAAAGCGTTGGCCAATTTCAGCCCAGGGTTTGCTTTGAAACCCTGGGTTTACCAAGCCGCTAGATACTGTTCGCAACTCTGAAAGAGTTGCGATGCGTATTGTTCGGCCACCGGGACGCAACTCTTTCAGAGTTGCGTGGAGACAAATGAGATACCCTTTCCCAGGGTTGCCAGAGCGCAACCCTGGGCTGAAATTAGCCAACGCTTTCAGCGTTCGTGGGTGGGATTTACTTTTGTGCAAAGCCTTGCTTATGCACTTCAAACTTGATCTGCCTGGTATCTTCCGTCTACCAAAACCACTGAGGTCTCAACTTGCCGATCTGGAATCGTCCAGTACTTCTTAAGTAAGCGATTCTTCTCGTCTTCGTCCACCAGACGAAAACCATGCTTCTCATAAAAACGGATCGCCCAATCGGCAGCCTTCCATGTTCCGATCAAAACGGGCTTCTTTGTCTCGTGTATTAGTTTTTGAAGGAGAAGGCCTCCGATGCCTTTGTTTCTTTGCGTCGTTTTTACATATGCATGGCGAATCAACTCTACATCTGCCTTATCCTGAATTCCCATGACTCCGATGAGTTCGTTGTTATCCACATAACAAGAAAATCGCACGCCCTCCTCGATCTGCGCTTGCAGCTCCTCTTTGCTCATATAGGGCTCATGCCAACGATCCGGCGGAATCACGCCTTTGTAAGCAATCGCCGCATCATTAATGGCAGCGAAGATGTCGTCGAAGTCTTCGTCAGTTCCCTCTCGTATCACACGTCCTCCGTTTCTCAGCAGAATTATTCTTGACTCGGCCAGCTGCGGGCCGTACATACGCCAGCTTCAGCGACCGGGCGATGCCGTTAACCGTTGGGACCCGGCTTTTCGCAACGACAGAAGGCGCTCGGCTTGGTAGAGCATGCCTTGGGAACGACGGCACATGTCCCGTGGCCTCGTTGGGCGCGCAGACACTCCTTATCGCAGTCGTAGGCTTCCCGATCACCTTGCGGAGGGTGACAAGTACTGACGGTCCACTCGATCAGCACTACTGGATTCTTGTCGCTACAGACGTCGCCAAGAAAGAACGTCCCGTCAATGCACTGTGGATTTGGGTACTCATAGTGGCAGCCAGGGGTCCAGATGTCTGGACCAATGTCACCAGTATCATTGAACCAAAGGTCGCCTGCCTTGCATTCGCCACCATTGGCGAGACATGCAGCTTTGTCAGCGCAGCGGGCGCATGCCGTCTCGCAGCCGGCCGGATCCAATTTACAGACCTCGCCTCCGCGCGCTATGGGCTCCGGCCGGACGACTTCGGGCTTTTTCCCTGTGCTGCAAGAAACCATTAGAAGCGTGATGAACAGTAAAAACAGGATCTTCATAAGGTCCTCCAAAAGCATCGAATGTTACGAACGACTTGTCCCTTCATGAACACCAATCCTGATGATGCGGACACGTGAGGTGTCCGCTACCTCATTTGATCTCAAAGCGACGGGTTTCGCTTTCGACAGTGCCGCCTTTGCCGTCCTCGGCGACCACTTTCCAGTAATAGGCCTTGCCTGACTGCAATCCGGAAACCGATCTGGCTAGTGCTCCGGAACTGGTCTTCGTCCGACCGAGATAAAAAGCAAGAAGGACCCCGGCCAGAATTGCTATCACCAGCAAAAACAAAAGAATGGGTTTCTTCTTGATGCCCAGGAACAGCAGTATCACGAGCAACAAGCAGCCCAGCAAAAACACCAGCAAGGCATGGAAGGCGCCACCTCGCCACCCTCCACGCCACCAGGTCGTCTGGCCTGGAGCAGCCGCCACGACACACTTATTAAAGTCAAATCGTTCTTTGACTTCCCACGAGCAATGCCTATAAGTCAAGGGGTCGCCATTCAAATCGGAAGTCGCGTTCCAGGTAAAGTCAACGGGCGCGGTGAGGTCAGTCTTGAAGGCCTCTGGAAAACCGAGGACAGGTGCGGTGGGCAATGCATTACGTTCGATCTCTTCTGCCCGTAGGTAGGTTTGTGCAAACCCGGGTTCCCCCGTCACCATCACGTCCTGGATGCAGTTTGCCTTTGCGTTCTTGCCAACGATGGCACCGCAATGTTGCTGTGCCGCCTCCAGTGACAGCGCTTTAAGTGGGGCCTTCTCGACAGGTCCTCCGGGTGGCCGCGGTGGCGCCGTGCAAACCGTGGGGTTCTCTGCCGGCCAACTGTCGACGGCAAAAGTGCTGGTTGAAGTGCCGGGTGCATAGTCGAAAAGAGTCGTTGTGTTATTCACGCGCCAGGCATTTTCAAATTTGTCATAGAGGTCCAGATACCGCTGGTGTAAATCACGGGGTCTGGGGCCCATCAAAGTTCCGTCGGGAAGCGCCGGCAACCAATTCCCCGGAGGCACAACACCCATCACTCCTTCAGTCGCTCGCGCATGACGAACGTCAATGTCGAGATGCCACAGCTGATAGTGATTCCAAAAATTCGGTGTAACAACAACGACAGTGCCGCCCGGCGCTTCGATCTGGATTCCCCCCGGGGCAGTTGTTTGAATTATTCGGCCGCCCGATTCAAGGGGAATTCCTTCCCTGCTCATCGTCGATAGTTTGCCGTCGATACGCAGTTGAAGACCCTGTGGATCAGGCTCTCCGCTGGTATTTGGTTGGTAAGTGATTCGATGTGAGCCAACCCGAACGGCAGCGGCGGTGTTCACGCTGACACAGGAGCTAAGTCCGGTATGAGCATTTGGACCAAGCGGGCCGTCGGTTCCAACCGCAGTTTGGCGGGCCTGGACTTCCAGGCCTTGTCCGCGCAGCAGAACAAACTCACCCGCACTTTGAAAATCGTATGGCAATCCATCGACCGTTTCGATATGCGGATCCCCTCGGGTGTTTGGGGCGCCACCTACTATCCACCGGCGAATCGTTTCAATATCCACTTTACTGAGCGGTGGCCCACCACAGGGCATTAGTCCAAAGGGGCAGTTTTCGTTTGTACCAGTGATTCGCTGGTAAAGGAAACTTGTGGCGGGGTCGGTTGTTATATACGCGCTCGATACCAGGTCGTATGACCGGTCCAGGCGATCCTTCAATGCTGGTGGATTCTCGTTCTCGGAGAGATCCAGGAAGCTGCCATAATTCTGATACGGGGGATAATCCAAACCACCATGGCACTCGATGCAACTCTTGTTAAAAATTCTCTGCACATCGGTGTATTTGGGGATAGCGCCGGGCCCGGTAGCCGGAGGCAATGACGAGAACGTGCTGTTGATGCCGTTAATCAATTGATCACAATCATCGGGATTTGTTATTCCTCCAACTGGACTGCTCATCAAGCTCGTTCTCAACGCCCCTTCAAAAGTGTTGAGGTATGTCCCAAACACATCGGCAAAGTTATAGGCGCGCGATCGGCCTCGAACACTCATTGACCACTTATCCACAGAGACGCCCAGCGGTTCTAAAAAGTAGCGGTACAAGGCGACCTTCTCAGTGTTGGTATAAAGCTCGCGATCGACGTAGATTCCGCCCATTACCGTCGAATCCGGCTGAAACCCACTGGTAGACCTTCTAAACACCTCTTGTCGCAGCCGGCTCATAGACGTATCGGTGCCTGCTGACGTCGCAGAGCCATATTGCTGAATAAGTCCATTCGTGGCAGCAACCAGATAAACATCACCGGTTCTATCCAGGTTCAGTTTTTCTATATCGGCCTTTCTTCGTGGCAGGATTCGCGACCGGGTCTCCGGCATCGCGGGATCCGCCCGCCGCTCTGTGTCATTAAAGAGTTCATTAATTCTCAACCCGTTGCGGGAGTCGAAGAATGACAGATCGCCCAAAGACGTCGCCGTCAGGCTCCTTACTTTGTTTGTTCCTGAATCTCTCTCCAAACAACCGCCTTTTGTGATCGCCATGGCGACGGGGCGAACATCGATCGGCCAGCTGCCGGTGGCAAAATGATGGTTGATCAGTTCGTCCGCGATTCGCTGTGGATTGACGTCGCCGTCAGCTCCGCCAAGCAGGTCAAAGAACTGCACCGCCCGTCCTTCGTCATTGGTGGGGGTGTCCGAGTGATGGAGCCTAACGAACGACCCGCCTCTTATTACAGACGTTGCGGGACCTGCACCGACAATGCGATCAAAGGAATATGAGCTCGTGATTGAAGGATCTGTACCCGTTGGAGCGGGCTCCGTAAGAACGGGAGTAGAAGTATCAAACGCAAACTTAATAATTCCGTCATTCGCTCCACCTCTTAAGCGTGTGATGGCATCTCCGGCCGGAACGCCGGCAGGCTGGAGCTTTAGCTGCTCGATGACCGCTCTTACGGCGTCGTTGGTACTCCAGGTCCAGGGATTAAAAAACTTTCGGAAGGCAGCAGCTTCCGCGGATCCCTGGTAAATACGGTCCCGGTTGAATGGCATCAGTCCGCCCCAACTATCGTAGGTATCCCAGTTGGGTTTGTTCTTGGCCTTTACGCTGCCTGGCGGAATGCCGTCAGTGCCAACAGTTGAACCGGGAACCGCCGGGGAGACAGAGCGATTGAGATTTAGAACATTTCTGGTCGAATGACATCTTGGGCATTTGGCATCGTCGATTGAGACACCTCGAGGCCTTGCCGCGATGACACCAACACCATCACCATCAGGATCCATCGCTCCAATTGGGTCCACTACGATTTCGTGGAAGCGGAAATTCTTTTGAGCCGGATCCCATTGCATATACTCGATGGCATTGGGATGAGCGCCGGGATAAGAGCCGTGTGTGGCCAATCCAAGGCTAAATACTAATTGGGCGTTCGCGCTGGGAAGAAGTATGCGTGGAAATTCGGCTGTGCCCGTCTGCAAGCTTTCCGATCGAGACATCAAGAGCCAATTCTGTTTGTACTCGCTGGGCAATGCCTTGACGAACCGGGCCGCGGAATTCACCGCTGTATTAGCAGTTAGGTAAGTTTGGATTCCCTCTGGCGTGAAGCTGGCTAACGTGGGAATAGTTGGAGTGAGATCGAATACCGGCCTCACGGAGCGAGCCACACTCATGGACACTGTGCACGTGGCCAACGTGCCGGTACAGTCGGGCGTTGTGCCTGTATCGCCGTCCGGATCTGCATCCCATTTTAAGAAAGTTGAACCCGCGGCAGCTGTTGCCGTAAGCGTTACAGTGTCGGTGCTTGCAAAACCTGCTTCACAGGTGCCGCCGCAACTAATTCCGGCCGGACTGGAGGTGACTGTTCCCGAGCCCAGCCCCATCTTCAACACCTTCAATTGAGGATCATCAGGTGGATCTGCCAAGAGCACCATCGCAACTAAGAAAACTGCAACGCCGGTTGCAAACACGTAGCCGGCGCGGTTCCCTGTCGATCGTACAAAGCGAGTCAACTTTGTCGTTCTCATAAGCCATCTCCTATTTGGTATTGCTGTCTTTGAGGCTCAGCACCCAGTCAACCAGGCGCGTGATGTCAGCAGTGGAGAGACGTTTTCCGTGCGGCGGCATCGGGACGTCGTGAGTGATTGCCGTCCAGTTGCCCTTGCCGCCCTTCTTGATTGTTTCGCTCAAGGCAGCGCGCGCGTCAGGGTTGTCTTTGTACCTTTCAGCTATTGCGCGGTACGAAGGGCCGACGACGTTCTTGTCTATGCTGTGGCATTCAAAGCAGCCACTCTTTTTTGCCAGTGCTTCAGGGGCCAATGCCTGACTGGCCTGGGTGGCTGATGCTTCGATGGCTGGCGTTTCAGTGGCCGGCGCTTTAGTGGTCAGCGCTTGTCCGGCGCTAACCAACACCAGGGCGCTGGTAGGGATGATTATCCAACGTGCTTTCATACTATTCTCCTTAAAGCGTGGTCAGAAATGGTGAGTTCACCCACGCCAAAGTCGGTACTGATCCTTGAATGCAACCGCAGACACTCCCATCAAACGCAACTAGTTCAGTACATCAAACGGCGAAGAACATGCGCTCGCCTTTTGAACCATTCAACAGTTTTTGGTCTTGATGGTTGGTCAGAAATTGCAGAAGCCACGCCTATGGTAAGCGGTGTGGAGGAACTGGAGTCCATGTGAGTCCTCTTTCCTCGATCGGGTCAGGCAGGATCAATTCGGACAGTCGAGCTAATGAAGAACCGGCGAGGTGGTTTCGCGAATCATTAAGCAAGAGTCCATGAGCGCCTGAGGAAACGTCTCGCGAACGATGCGCATTGTTATCACCAGTCTGACTGAACTGTCAATAGCGGATCTTCATGCTCTTCTCAATGTCGCGCGCACGCTTTAGCCCTCATGGCGTACCGCTGAATCTATCGATGTGGCACACGACAGTTCCCTTCTCCGGGTTTCTTTTTGTCGTGTTCAGCTTACGAATCCATTTCAAAGTAGTTCTGATCTAAGCTCGAAGAGGTGTCGACTCCTCCTGGCGCACTGCGGTGAACCAGCGCAGTGCATCTATGTGACCATTCTTGATCACATGTCCAGTCTATGCGATTGATGTAGTTAGCTGCGTTTCGCCCCACCACGTGGGGACAAACTCCACACCCTGATCTAATCAATCGCTGATCTTGCAAACATCCGGTGCCAACAACCCGCGGCACACGCATTGTTAGCTTTTTCAGTACATCGCCACCTTCGTGGTTCGGAATGTATCACCATGAAGGAGTGTGGATGACCAATAAATCGTCCCTTGTCTCAGCCATCTTAGTTCTCTCTTTGTGCTTACCTGCGGTGGGACAGTTCTCACCAGTCACCCGGACAAAATCGGACAGGCATGACAACCACAGCAGGAAGATGACAGAAGGTCTGCTGGCGCGGGTGCGACAGTCGCGACATGGTAGCGCTGAGAGCGCTCGCGTCATTTTCAATGTGGCGGACAACAAATCAGCTGCGCAGGCTCGCGTCATTCTCCAGCGCTCAGGCGCTAAAATCAACCGACAGTTAGACGCTATCAATGTTGTCGTCGCGGAGGTGCCGATTGAGGCACTCGAAAGTCTGGCGGCACGCGACGAACTGTCATGGGCTTCCGAGGATCAAGAAGTGCGTTCGCTGGCAACGACCGATAACACCAGTCACCTTGAAGTAACCACTGGCGCAAGTAAACTTTTACCTCAAGACAGCAACGCGCTACTGGGTAGCGGTGTTGCCGATGGTGGAGCTGGCAACGGAATCGGCATCGCCATCCTGGACAGCGGCATCTCGCCGTCGGACGCCGCAGAGTTTGCTGGGTATCGATGGCAGCAAAGCAGCGAGACATCGCAAACCTATCTGTCCACTTACGACCGCATCACCAGGCATATCGATTTCAGCGGCGAAGGCAGCACCAATGATGCCTACGGGCATGGCACACACTCGGCGGGAATTGCGGCAGGCACCGGGCAATCCAGCGAAAACTACTCTGCGCAACACGCGGGCTCACCAACTTATGGCGGGATCGCAACCGGCGCGAATCTGATTGACGTGCGCGTGCTGAACTCGCAAGGCACAGGCACAGTCTCCGGCGTTATCGCCGGCATCAATTGGGCCATCGAAAATAAAACTACTTACAACATCCGGGTGATAAATCTCTCGCTGGGCACCGAGATCAGCCAGAGTTACAAGACTGATCCGCTCTGTCAGGCAGTGGCCAAAGCAGTCGACGCCGGCATCGTTGTCGTTGTGGCCGCCGGCAACTGGGGCAAAGATGGCCTTGGTAATACGATTTACGGCGGCATACTCTCGCCAGCGAATTCACCGAAGGCGATCACTGTCGGCGCAACAAACACTCAGCAGACCGACGTACGTTCGGATGACGCCGTCAGCAACTATTCGTCACGCGGACCAACGCTGGTGGATGGTCTGGTCAAACCTGACCTGGTGGCGCCGGGGAACAAGATCGGCGCGGCACAAACCTCCGTCACCTCATCGTCAGGCAGCGGCGGGGGCGGACTCATCGGAAGTTTAATCAGCGGCAGCGGGCCAGTGGCTATTGGTCCCTATCAATTACTGAGCGGGACTTCATTCGCAGCACCGGCGGTTGCGGGCACAGTCGCATTAATGCTCGCCGCGAATCCGTCGCTCAAACCCGCTTATGTTAAAGCGATCCTCATGCGCACTGCGCAACGGCTTCCTGTCTACGAGAGCATGATCGCAAACGGCCAGATGTCTACGTTCGAACGCATCATCACCGAAGGCGCTGGGTCGCTCAACGTCGGCGCGTCAGTGACAGTGGCGAAAGCAATCCGCCAGGACGCTGACTTAGCTCAACCCGGTGACAACCTTATTACTGCCGGCAATGTAACTTACTGGAATCTTGGTGTTACTGCGCCGATAGCCGGGGAGAACATGCCGTTGAACAACGGCCTGGTTTGGGTCGATCGCGTAGGCTTCACAGATCGGTTTCTGGTAACGAACGGCTACATGTTAGCGGATGGCCGGATACTCGAAGATGGGTTTGTGGCCGCCGACGGTTACATACCGGCCGGCGGAAGTTTTGTCGGTCCGATCAATTTGGCAAACGCGGCCGGCTTCGGAGTTCTGGCTGGCTCGACCGTGACCAACACCGGTTCGACTGCCATCACCGGAGATCTGGGCGTCAGCCCCGGTACTGCCATCACCGGCTTTCCCCCGGGAAACTTTACTGGAACGATGCACGGCGGTGATGCGGTAGCAGCCCAGGCCCAGGCGAGTGTCGTAACGGCATACAACGTGGCGGCGGGCATGGTTCCCACGCAGAACCTTACGGGTCTGAACCTTGGTGGACGTACGCTCACACCAGGGGTTTATTCTTTTAGTTCGTCGGCCCAACTGACAGGGACACTCACTCTCGACGCCCAGGGTGATCCCAATGCACTCTTTGTTTTCCAGATCGGCAGCACGCTCACGACCGCCAGCAACTCGTCCGTCGTCTTTGTTAATGGCGGTCAGGGCAGCAACACCTTCTGGCAGGTGGGCAGCTCAGCCACTCTCGGTACAGACACTGCTTTCGCAGGAAACATTCTTGCTCTCGCGAGCATTACTCTCACCACGGGCGTCAACATACGATGCGGCAGAGCTCTGGCGCTAAACGGCGCAGTGACGCAGGATCAGAACAACATCGAGCGCTGCCAGAGCCCCACTCAACCTAACGGCGGTTATGTGCTGTACAACGGCTACGTGGTCGATAGCGGGATCATTCTTGGCAACGGAATCATCCTGGGCAACGGCATCATTCTCGGTAATGGCATCATCCTCGGCAACGGCATTATCCTGGGTAACGGCATCATTCTCGGCAACGGAATCATTCTGGGTAACAGCGTAGTTCTCGGCAGCGAATTTGCGGCGGCCGACGGAATGCAATCAAACGGCACTCTGAAGGGCTGCAGCTTTGATAATCAGCCGACCTGGGCGGGAAACGTGATCGACCCCTCCTCGTCAACCTTAAGTTCGGAACAGGTCATGATTCAGGGTGAACAGGCGGAGCCAACCAACGTTCAACGTCTAACCAGCGCCAGTCCGCTCTACCCTCATCGTTAATTGGACGAAGTGCATGGTGAACGCAAGTGCCCCAGGATTCCTTTAATTGAAATGGAAAACAGCACCGAAAGAAAAGAGAATAGAAGCCGCCGACTTTATCAGACCACGGTTACAGCGGTGGGTCTTTTATTGTGGCTCTTTGCTGCCGGCGCGACCTTTAGGGATCACGCCTGGCGGGACCTGATATTTCTACTGCCGGCGATTCCATTAATCATGATTGTCGGCATGTTTCCGCTCACCTTTCTCTTGCGGAAATCGGCGCAGGAAAACGTCACCGTCACCCTAATTGACGCCTTCGTGTTGGCTATCGCCGGTTGGTATGGAGTCGCACCAGCGGTACTGATTGCCGGGATTGAAGCCTTCACGTCCTCCCGACGCCAGGTCCGTAAACTTTCCAGCAATCTGTTTTCCGCGGCAATGATGTCATTGACTGCCGCCGCCGCTTCCGTATGTCTCAGCAGGATGATGGGAAACGGATGGACCGGCGCGGCTATCATTGACCAGCACAGCGTCTCCGCTGTAGCGATTGCATTCTTGCTTGCCGGCATCGTTCAAATCACAGTCAACTGGGGTCTTCTCTCAACTTTACTCGCACTGCGTCATGACAACTCGATCCTGCTTCTTTGGAAGCAAGACTTTTTGATAGCCGCGCCAATGTTTCTACCCACGAGTGTGGCAGCGAGTCTAATTTTCTTCGGCGTGCAGAATGGGGCGATAGCCACCATGGCGATTTGCGGGCCGGTGCTGCTGGCGGTCTACTTCGGCCACAACCAAAACCGCGCGCGCGCAGAACAAGCCGAGCGGGTCGTGCGGGAACGCGCCGAAGAGGCAGAACGACACGTAGAGGAACTGTCTCGGTACATTGTCGAACAGGAGCGCATCAAGGAAAAATTCGCGCAGATTGAGAAATTATCAGCGATCGGCGAGTTGGCTTCGGGTGTCGCGCACGATTTCAACAATACGCTTGCGGGAATTCTCGGCCGAGCCCAACTGCTCCAGGCCCACAGCCATGACGCGCAAGAAGTGGAACGCGGCCTTGACATAATTATCAAAACCGCGAAGGACGGGGCCCACACTGTCAAGCGCATCCAGGATTTTGCCCGCCAGCGCCGCGACCGGGACTTTGAACCGATCGCCGTCGATCAGCTGCTGTCCGATGTCAGCGAGATCACCCGGCCCCGCTGGAAGAATCGAGCGGAGGCTGGTGACGTCGAAATCAACGTCGACCTCTGCGTCACTACTACGGCAACGGTGATGGGCGATGCCTCGGAGCTTCGCGAAGTGCTGGTCAACATCGTGTTTAATGCAATCGATGCCATGCCGGATGGAGGCAGGATCACCCTCTCAGCAACTGAGATCGGCGGCCAGGTAGAAATACGCGTGACTGATAGCGGCACGGGTATGGCCGAGGACGTGCGCTCACGCATTTTCGATCCATTCTTTACCACCAAAGGAAAGGCAGGCATGGGCCTGGGTCTCGCGGTTAGCTACGGGATCATCTGCCGCCACGAGGGAAGCGTCGAGGTAGAATCAGAACTCGGACGCGGCACGAGCTTCGTCATCAAGCTTGCCGTCGCCAAACCGTTGGCGCCCGTTCAATCAAGCGAGATCAAAGTAAAGCCGGCCCTACCTGCCACAGCGTCTCTAATACTCGTAGTCGACGATGAAGAATCTGTGCGCCACCTCTTGCGCGATATTCTGCGCTCACTCGGCCATCAGGCTGTGGAGGCCGAGGATGGATTCAAAGCGCTCGAGCTATTCGACTCGCAAGCCTTCGACGCCGTTTTCACCGACATCAGCATGCCCAGAATGAGCGGTTGGGAGTTGGCGCGGTTGATTCGTGATCGGAATAGCGAGGTACCCATGGCTATCCTCAGCGGCTGGGGAGAAGCAATTAGTACGGACGAACAAGAGGCTGCAAAGGTCGATTGGATCGTCGCTAAGCCGTTTGCTCTTGAGCGGATTGCGGAAATTGCCAAAGAAATCTCGGAGCGTCCTCTCCAGACTCCCAAAATCAATCCTCGTAAATTGACTCTGGTCGCATGAGCTGGCTAGCCGGCCGGTGGGAAGTCATCCGCTGACGCCGCGTCTCCAGTTGTAGTTGCCGAAGGTATACAGCGCTGCGAACGCGGTGATCAAGAATAACGACAGGAAGAGGTGAACGCGCCGGACCTTCCATCGCTTCCAGCCGCTCCCTTCATTGGAAGTGGATGCTAAGTCGTTTCCGCTCGAAGTGCGGGCGTTTAGATTTGCCCTTGAAGTTTCAAGAATAGTCTTTAGACCGTCAACAGCTTTGCTCTCGACGAGGCTGCGTTTTATCTGGCTGAACGCTCCTTCAAGTCCGTCTGCCCGCGAGCGGTTCTCGTAGAACAGATAAGATCCGGGATTGGCACCCGGCACATGCACGAAAGCTGTCAGCGCCAGTGAAGAATCGAAGTAGTGGTTAGCGTAAATCTGCTTCGACGCGACCAACACCTGCAGTCCGGCTTCCTGGGCACGCCGGTAAACCAGAATGTGATTGATGGCAAACACGGGTTTGAGGCCAAACTTTATCTTCGACCAAACAATCGCATTCTCGACAATGGATACCTCCGGCTTGGAATTGCCTTTCACAAGTTGCGGAAATCCAGGAAGAATATTGTTCGTGTAAGCGGACGAAGCCATCAACGCTCGCTGTTCCTCAGCCAGGCGAATCACTTTCGATTTATCGTTGTATTCAATCAGCGCTGCGTCTCCGCGCGCGAGATAATCATTCACGTAGTCCAAAAGCATCGCTTTAAGCAGGTGAGTTGCCCGAATCCGGTAATCTGGGGCGCCCCAATCCATTTCGTTGCGAAAGCGCTCAATCATGCCGGCGGACAGCTTCAGCCGGCAGTCTCCGACGACGCATGCCCTCATGTCATCGATGTCCCGATCTTCGATCGTGAACCCCTGCAAATCGGTGAGCGTTGGCGTACTGCTGAATCTACCGATCTCGAGGATCGCGGCGTTGCTCTTCCTGGTCATGCTTTCGCGGAAGGATTGGAGAAAAACTTCTGCCGGGACCCGGAGGCCGACCAGACCGCAAACCGCCACTTCCCTTTTGTCTTTCGCGGGCAAGAGATTTACGACGGTTTCGCCCCGCGCCAGTGCAGCGAAATCGATCTCACCGAGGGCTGCCTTGTCCGCCAGGATCTTATGAAATTCTGTCACCGACTGTTGTGCCGGCGCGGCGTTTGAGAGGCAAACTATTGCAAAAGCAGTAATAAACAACAGCAGACAGCGATGACGGCCAGCTTGTTGATGCTTGTCTAACCTGGAAATGTTCAGAGGATCGAAGGGTTTTGCATTCACCATCTCAGCCTCGCTGTGAACTCTTTTGTTACACCCTGATGCGTTTGAGCGGATCACGGCATCAGCTGTGCCATTCGTTTCGAAATGTAAAGAGAAAGGCGTCACCAGGGCTTCGCACAAAAAGTAAATCCTGCCCACGGCAGGGGGTGGATGGTTCGCCTTAGTTCTAATAGAAAAGAACGAAATAGGCAGGATCTGAACA
>Ga0070697_100001684_pt1 | contig 16881 bp, 13 predicted proteins | sample KBSK1501metaG_FD_65475 | JGI IMG/M metagenome (GOLD analysis project Ga0070697, IMG submission 65475) | Corn, switchgrass and miscanthus rhizosphere microbial communities from Kellogg Biological Station, Michigan, USA - KBS K1-50-1 metaG | ecosystem: Host-associated > Plants > Roots >...
TTCTCTAATCAGTTTCGCCTCGAACGAGAAGCTTCATGCCGCAAACTCCACACACTGAACGCCACTTCACCGCCGGTGCGGTAGTACGCGATGTCGTCATTGGCATGTCTGATGGATTGACCGTTCCTTTTGCGCTAGCCGCAGGCCTGACGGGAGGTCTCGGCAACGCGCCGAATCCAACTGCGATCATCGTTACCGCGGGTCTGGCTGAAATTGCCGCCGGTTCGATCGCGATGGGCCTGGGTGGTTATCTCGCAGCGAAAAGCGATGCAGAGCACTATGCCAAGGAACGCGAACGCGAGAAGCGCGAGGTTGCCGAAATACCTCATGAGGAGATGCGAGAAGTGGCGGAGGTATTTCAGGAGTACGGACTAACTGAGGAACAGACCTGGCCCATTGTTGAAGCCCTGCGCAAGCAGCCGCAGAAGTGGATCGATTTCATGATGCGATTTGAACTCGGTCTTGAAAGGCCCGATCCCAAACGCGCTCTGACCAGTGCGATCACCATCGGCGGCGCTTACGCGGCCGGAGGGTTCGTCCCGCTGGCGCCTTACATGTTCACTCGCAACACCACCACCGCACTGTTTATTTCTATTGGCACCACTCTTTTCGCGTTGTTGGTTTTTGGCTTCATCAAAGGACGCTTCACTGGCACGCAGCCGGTGCGCAGTGCTCTTCAGACGGCGCTTATCGGAAGCGCGGCGGCGGGTGCTGCTTTCATGATCGCGAGAGCGATATCTTGAATCAGTGGCCAGTGGCCAGTTTAAAAAGAAATTACCGGGTAACGCCGTCCGATGACCAACGACTGACCACTAACTACTGAACCACTGGCCACTGACCACTGACCACTGCTTTGCAACCATCCCTGACCAGCAGAGTTCAATCGAGCGTCGTCTGGAACACAATTTCCGTTTCCTCCGCCTACCTGCTCGGCTTAGTGCGCTCGGTCATACTGGCCCGATTGCTGCTGGCCGAAGATTTTGGTTTGTTTGGCATGGCGCTGACCGTGGTCGCAGGTCTCGGCGCCCTGACAAACATCGGCCTGGACATCTCGGTCATTAAGACAAAGTTCAAAACTGAACAAGAGCTCGCAAAACACCTCGACACACTTTGGACAGTCGACCTAATCAGACGCCTTCTGATCGCGGTGCTGATGTTGGTTGTTGCGCATCCGGTGGCCAAGTTTTATGGCGAAGCTCGGGTATTTGAGTTGTTGCTGGTCCTGAGCCTGTTGCCTGTGATTCAGGGATTCCAGAACATCGGGCTCTTGATACACCGCAGGGAATTTAACTTTAAAAGAATCGTCAGTCTTGAGCTGCTAACGAACCTGCTCACAGCTATTGCGACGATTGCCCTCGTACTCTGGACACGCAGCGTTTGGGCGCTTGTGCTTAGCCAGTTAATATCCGCCCTAATCGGCGTGGCACTGTCATATCTGTTTCATCCTTACCGGCCACATCCACAGCTCGACAATAATTCTCTTCGCCTCGCGCTTGATTTCGGCAAATACGCTTTCCTGCTCGGCGTGATCACGTACGTAATGTCGATGGCTGATAACGTACTGGTCGGCAAACTCTACAGCGCGGCGATTCTGGGAACGTACGTCATCGCGTACAACCTGGCGGTGTTGCCACTGCATGGCGTGGGAATGGCGATCGTAAACGTCACCTTTCCCGCCTATGCGGAAATCGCCGGCGGAGAGATCACCGGTGGTGAACTCAAACGCCTGGAACGTGCTTTTGTCCGAGTGTTTGCGACCAGCTCTACGTTGTTGACGTTGACGACCGCACTATTGTTGCTGCTAGGCGACGACATAGTAGTTTTCCTTTACGGCAGCCAAGTGGACGGCTGCGGGAACAATTCTCCGCATTTTGGCGCTACTGGTTTTCTGCAAGGGACACGCGATCCTTGTTTCGCCCCTCATCGTCAGCATTAGAGGGATAGCCCCTGACGCAAAGATTAAATTGGCTGAGGCTGCGATCTTTTTGGTGCTGCTTTATCCGCTGACGAGCAGATACGGCGCAGTAGGTGCTGCCTGGGCCGGAGCCGCGGCGTTCTTCATCGTGATGATCAACCGCCTGCGGGTTGCAGCGTCGCTGCTCCCTAACATTGCAGAAATGTTAGTGCGCACAGTCTTCTCGGCGGCGGCTGCGTGCGCGCTGGGAATCACAGCGCGCACACTTGCGATTGCAACGATCGAAAGCGTTTTGGGTCGTTTGTTAATCGGTAGTTTGGTGATTGCGACGGTAGTAACGGCCGTCATGCCAATCCTGTCGCCAGAACTCCGAACCGAGTTGCGCCGACTCTTTTCATCGACCCAACAAGTTCAGAGCGAGGATCGGTAGCTCTCGGCCAGAGTCACATCGCCAATACTTTACAGGCGTGCAGATTTCGGATAAAAGCTTCGCATCTCCCGTTAGACAATCTGCGCAGCATCAGCCAGGGGTACCAGCCAAATTCAACTGGAGGGAACGAGGAGCAAAATGGAGACAACCGCGAACCAGGGATTGGAACCTGACACGCTATCAGACACCTCCGGAATCTTCGGACATCCGCGCGGACTGTCGACGCTCTTCTTCACGGAATTCTGGGAGCGGTTCAGCTACTACGGAATGCGCTCCATTCTGATTCTTTACATGACGGCAACCGTCGCTAATGGAGGTTTGGGTTTCGATAAACCGCACGCGTCTACCCTTTACGGCAGCTATACCATGTGGGTTTACCTAACGGGATTGCCCGGTGGGCTAACAGCTGATCGCTTGCTCGGCGCGAGGCTCGCGGTGTTGCTTGGAGGAGTAGTGATTATTTTTGGTCACGTCGCCATGGTCTTCCACTCAATGCCCTTCTTCTACGGCGGACTAACATTGATCGCCATCGGCACCGGGTTGCTCAAACCCAATATCAGCACGATGGTGGGTAGTCTCTACAGTGAAAACGATCCGCGCCGCGATAGCGGATTTTCCATTTTCTACATGGGCATTAACATCGGCGCGGTACTGGCACCTCTGACTGTTGGTTATCTTGCCCAGCATGAATCGTTCAAACGTTTCCTCGCCGGAAATGGATTAGATCCTGCCAGGAGTTGGCACTGGGGCTTTGGCGCGGCGGCCGTCGGTATGACAGCTGGTCTCATCGTCTATCTGCTGAATCGTGGCCGGCTTGGAAATGTGGGCCGTCGAACTACGAATCAACAAAAGAAAGAGAAGCTGACCTTAACGCGTCAACCATTGACGCGCTCTGATTGGAAGCGCATCGGCGCAATCTTCATCTTCTTTCTATTTACCATTCTGTTCTGGGCGGCCTACGAACAGAAAGGAGCGAGCTTAAATCTTTTCGCAAGGGACCTCGTACGTACGGAAGTTTTTGGCAGGACGTTTCCCTCCAGTTGGTTGCAATCATGCACACCGGCTTTTGTGATTATGCTGGCGCCGCTTTTTTCCATCCTCTGGGTGCGGCTGGGGACGCGCCAGCCTTCAAGTCCGGTGAAGTTTACTCTCGGGCTTGTGTTTATTGGCCTGGCGTATTGCCTGCTGGTCCCTGCTGCGTGGATGACCGGCCAGGGACGTATCAGCCCGCTCTGGCTGGTGGGTCTTTACTTCCTCGAAGTAGTTGGTGAGATGTGCCTGAGTCCGGTGGGGCTAAGCACCGTTTCGAAGCTCGCTCCCCTGAAGCTGCTCGGCATAATGATGGGCGTTTGGTTTTTGGCAGCTGCGTTTGGCAACAAACTGGCCGGTTACCTTTCTACCTTTTTTGTTGCCGACAACCCCATGCAACTGGTCAAACTTTACGGCGGCATCGCTCTTGGACTGCTCATATCTGCCGGCATCCTGGCGCTGTTGACCCCGAAGGTTAAGAAGCTGATGGGAACTGTGAATTAGATCCTGGCTGCGGATTAACTGACCTGATCGGCGTTATTCCGCGCAAATCCGCGGCTAATGCTTTCCACAAGTTTTTGCTGACTGCCTAAAAGTGCGATAATCGGCGCTTAGTTCTTCCGACCAATTCACTGAAAAGAGTTCCCCAAGCTATGAGCACTGCAGTCGAAGAAACCACCGACATCACCAAATCAACCACTAACAAATGGGTCTACCTCTTCGAAGAAGGAAGTGGTGACGACAAATCGCTGCTGGGAGGCAAAGGCGCGGGACTCTGCGAGATGACGCGCGCCGGCTTGCCCGTGCCCCCGGGACTCGTGGTCACGACCGAAGCTTGTAACGCATTTTTCGATAACGACAAGAATTTCCCCGATGGCATGTGGGACCAGGTCAAGGAAGGTTTGCAGAAGATTGAGGAGAAGGTCGGCAAGAAATTCGGAGACACTAAGAATCCTCTACTCGTTTCTGTCCGTTCCGGGGCTGCCTTCTCGATGCCGGGAATGATGGACACGGTCCTCAACCTGGGACTCAACGAAGAAACGGTACAGGGACTGGCAGCACAAACCGGCGATTTGCGATTTGCGCTCGACGCCTATCGCCGCTTTGCATCGTTGTTCGGCGAGATCGTCATGGGTGTGGCTCATGAAAAGTTTGAGCGCGTGATGGATCGCTACAAGGCGCAAACGTCCGGCGGTCGCGACACAGATCTGAAGCCTGAACACCTGCGCGATATCATCGCCGCCGAGAAACAAATCATTGTCGCCGAGCAACACGCGATCCCTGAAGATCCGTACGAACAACTGCGCGTCGCCATCAAAGCCGTTTTCAATTCCTGGATGGGTCGCCGCGCCATAGACTATCGCCGCGTCAATCGCATTCCTGATTCCCTCGGTACCGCCGTCAATGTGCAAGCGATGGTATTTGGCAACATGGGCGAAAACAGCGGCACCGGCGTGGCCTTTACACGTAATCCTTCGACGGGCAAGAAGGAACTCTACGGCGAGTATTTGCTCAATGCGCAGGGCGAAGACGTCGTGGCCGGCACCCGCACACCAAACCCGATTAGCGAACTAAAGAAGGAACTGCCGAAAGTTTACCAGGAGTTCGCCACGATTACGGGTCTGCTGGAAAAGCACTACCACGACATGCAGGACTGCGAATTTACCATTGAGCGCGGCAAGCTTTGGATGTTGCAGACGCGCACTGGTAAACGTAGCGGCGCCGCAGCGGTGCGAGTGGCAGTGGAAATGGTCAGCGAAAAGTTGATCGATCGGGCCACGGCGATCCAACGCGTTACACCCGAGCAACTCGATCAGCTGCTACACCCGACCGTCGATCCCAAAACCAAGACGACCGTGTTGGCTACGGGGTTGCCGGCGAGTCCCGGCGCAGCGCAGGGCAAAGTCGTATTTAGTCCTGATGAGGCGGAAGAGCTGGCGCGCGACGAAGGTGCGAAAGTAATTCTGGTACGACAGGAAACCAGTCCTGACGATTTTCACGGCATGGTTGCGGCCCAGGCCATCGTGACTGCGCGCGGCGGCATGACCAGCCACGCGGCGGTCGTGGCCCGCGGCATGGGCAAGCCCTGCGTCAGCGGCGCCAACTCGATTGATATCGATTATGGCCAGCAACAATTCAGCGTGGGTGGCACCGTGGTCACCAAAGGCGATTGGATCACCGTCGACGGTTCAACCGGCCGTGTGTTTCTCGGCCAGGTGCCGACCGTGCAGCCGTCGCTCGGGCCGGAGTTTTCCGAATTGATGCTTTGGGCCGACAAGTTTCGCCGGCTGCGCGTTCGCGCCAATGCAGACACGCCGCGCGATGCCAAAGTCGCTCGTCAGTTTGGCGCCGAAGGCATCGGCCTGTGTCGCACTGAGCACATGTTCTTCGGTGATCAAAGGCTCGCCGCCATGCGCGAGATGATCCTGGCGGACGGCGTTGGCGCGAGGGAAAAGGCGCTGGAAAAGTTATTGCCACTCCAGCGCGGCGACTTCGTCGGCATCTTCAAGGAAATGGTTGGCTTGCCGGTTACGATTCGCTTGCTCGATCCCCCCTTGCATGAGTTTCTGCCGAACGCTGAGGAGTTGATGAGCGAACTCAGTGAACTAAAAATGGCCGTGCGCCTGGCGACTACACTCGGCGACATGGACAACCTGCTTGACGAGATCGATGAGAAACGCCGGCTGCTCAAGCAGGTCAACCGTATTCGCGAAGCTAATCCGATGCTGGGTTTCCGCGGCTGTCGTTTGGGTCTGGTTTTTCCTGAAGTCACCCGCATGCAGTGTCGCGCAATTTTTGAAGCCGCCTGTCAGATACAAGGCGAGAAGATGAAGACGGAGCTGGAGATCATGGTGCCGCTGGTTTCTCTTAGCGAGGAACTCCACCAGCAGCGCGAAGTAATCGACGAAGTCGCGCGTCAGGTTATGGGTGAGCAGGGCATGACGATCGAGTATCACGTGGGAACGATGATCGAACTTCCGCGCGCGGCCCTAATGGCTCATGACATCGCCGCCCACGCCGACTTTTTTTCGTTTGGCACTAACGACCTGACACAAACAACCTTTGGTTTGAGCCGCGACGACTCGAGTCGCTTCCTGCCTAATTACGTCGAGCGGAAGATTATGCCCGACGATCCTTTTCAGGTGCTAGATCGCGATGGTGTTGGCCAACTGGTGCAGCTTGGCACACAGCGCGGACGCAGCGTGAAGCCCGATCTTAAGGTTGGCATTTGCGGTGAGCATGGCGGCGATCCGAGTTCGATCGCCTTCTGCAACGAGATTGGGCTCGATTATGTGAGCTGCTCCCCTTTTCGTGTGCCGGTGGCGCGGCTCGCAGCCGCGCAGGCGACGCTTGCAGCGAAGGCGAGCGAAGAAAACAAAGCAGCCGCACCCCGGACTGATGTGTGAAGTTTCCCCCGACCGGTCAAGAAGTTTAGAGCTCGACTTTTAAGTTGTGGTTGCGATGCAAAGCCAAACTGAGATTTGAACTCTGAACTTCCGGCCTCTAAACTGGTTGAACTAACATCATAGACAGACAGGAATGTTGTCCGACTTAAAAGGAGTCATCATGAGGAAGTATGTTTTTATTTTCGCAATGTTGGTCGTCACCGCCGTTTCCGCCATCGCAGTGAGTTCGCCTGCTGATGTGCCGGCTGCCGGTACCGTCGCTCCAACCTTCAAATTAACTACGAACGAGGGTAAAGAAGCCAGCCTTTCGAAGTTCAAAGGTCAATGGGTGGTGCTCTATTTTTACCCGAAAGACTTTACCAGCGGCTGCACCCTTGAAGCTCATAACTTCCAACGCGACCTGGCGAAATACAAAAAGGCGAAAGCTGTAATTCTCGGCGTGAGCGTTGACACTGCGCAATCGCACAAGGATTTCTGCGCCAAGGAAGGTCTGAACTTCAAACTACTTGCCGACGTCGACGCCAAGGTTTCGGAGCAATACGGCTCGACAATGGATTACAACGGCAAGACCTATTCAGCGCGCAACACCTTCATCATCGACCCCAAGGGGAAGATCGCGAAGGTGTTTGTGAAGGTGAATCCGGCGAGCCACAGCGAAGAAGTATTGGCGGCGTTGGCTGAGTTGAAGAAGCATAACTGATCGCGTCGACATTAAGTTCTATTACCTTCACCATCGCGGCGGGCCAACGAACACACTTGGCCCGCCGTGATTGTTTTACTCAAGTGATTTGCTGGGAGCGCGGGCGTCCCGCTCGCAAACGCGCCGGAAGGCGCGCAGCGTTTCACAAGTAGCTTCTAATAGTTTTTCGCGCTTCGCGCTCATTTGCGGGCGGGACGCCCGCGGTCCCAGCAAATCATTCGACGCTACCGGGATTCGCAGCTCAGTTTCGCAAAGTATTCTTCGCCTCAATGCAAGAGGCCGTACAATGCTTCCGTTCTGAAAGCTCTGGCTCAAAAGCTGTTGCGAGCATCGTCACGATCTTCGTTGTTATGCGGAGGTGAACATGCCAGTACAGGATCTGAAAAAACTCCTCGAGAGAATCCATTTGCGACTTGACGAAAGCCTGGTTGGTATAGGGGCGCAAGTTGCGGACCTGGCCGCGGCGGATCTCGCAGAGTTACTTAACGAATTGACCCTGGTTGAAGCGGCCACGGTAGTGTCGATGCTGCCGGTAGCCCGGGCCATTGAAATTTGCGACCAACCTACGATGCGGCGGCGCGCCGCGATTCTTGAACACCTTGATCCGACCCGAGCTGCCGAGATCCTCGCGGGCCTTTCCGCGGACGAACGCACCGACATCGTTCAGAAAATGGGCCTGCACGAGCGCCATCGCATTGTGGCTAAACTCAGCCCGGAGTTGCGAAAAGAGTTGGAATCTCTCCTGAAGTATCCGCCCCACACCGCCGGCGGGATCATGACAACGGAATTCGTCCAACTCGGTCCGACTTTGAAGGTTGGCGAAGCGCTCAAACATATCCGCGCGGTTGCCCGTGAAAAGGAATCGATTTATGCCTGTTATGTGCTTGAGCCTGGCACGGGGAAGCTGCTGGGATCGGTCTCTCTGCGCGACCTGGTGATGGCTGAGTTTGACGCTCCAGTCACCCAGGTGATGCGGCGCAAGCCGGTGACGGTAAACGCCGAGGACGATCAGGAGGCGGTGGCCCAGAAGATTGGTAAGTACAACCTGCTCGCCGTACCGGTGCTGGAGAAGGACGGAAACGTTGTTGGCTTCGTAACTGTAGACGACGTCATCGACGTGCTGATAGAAGAGCAGACGGAAGATATCATGCGCATGGCCGCGGTAGGTTCTGACGCGCTCGAGAAACCTTATTTCGATAATCCAATTCTACGTGTTGTTCGCAAGCGGATCGGCTGGTTATTGTTGCTGTTTGTCGCCGGCACATTGACCAGCGCCGTGCTGCATCGTTTTGAAGACGAACTGGCGGCAGTCGTCGCGCTCGCTTTTTTCATTCCTTTGCTGATTGGTACCGGCGGCAATGCCGGGGCGCAGACTGTAATGACTGTCATTCGCAGCTTGGCGCTCGGCGAAGTGGGAGTGCGTCAGGCCTGGCGTGTAGTGTTGCGCGAAGCAACCACGGGTCTGGTAGTGGGCGTTCTGGTTGGCGCCGTAGCATTCGGACAGGCGCTGTTGTGGCAGGCTCCCCTGGCGCTTGCATTAACGGTGTCGGTAACGATGTTCGCGATCTGCGTTTGGTCTACTACTGTCGGCTCACTAATTCCTATTCTGGCACATCGCTTTGGCGTTGATCCTGCCGTGCTTTCTGCACCGTTGATTACAACTCTGGTTGATGCCACCGGACTCATCATCTACTTTTCCATCGCCAAAGTTATTCTGCAAGTGTGACATTCGATTGCTGGTGGGCAACATGCCTTTGGGACAACGATTGCTATCCCAAACCAATGCCTACTCATCTCAACGATAGTGGGAGTCGCGTTTAACATTGATGTACTCATCGACGCGGGTTATTCTTCTACTTCTCCCGATTGCATTGGCGATAAGGAATCAAAACGTCTCCCGCGCATTCCTTGCCTGAAGCGCCCTCATTCAAGAACTCCAGTGAACGCAAGAGCTCAGCGAGAAGAATCATTTGAAAGACCGGCGGCGCGCCAGTCGCGGCGTGTGCTGCTGATCACAGACGATTCTGACGATCCGCTTCGATCTTCGCTTGAGTCAACGGGACTGGAAATCGTGGGTGTCTGTGCCGGAGCCGCGGCCCTCATATCACTCCAACGCTCTCGCCCTCAACTCGTTATTGCCAGAACGGCAGCAAAGGGGATCTCTACCCAGGAACTCGCACGAATGCTGGGCCAAAGCCAGGATGGCCCTCCACTTATCCTGGTTGGAGCGGAGGCGGCAACCCGGGAACGAAGACAGGCCGCGTTGTCAGCTGGAGCCTTCGATTACTTCCAGATTCCAGGTGAGTTCGAACTGCTCGTTCTGAGAGCTCGGCAGTTGATCAAAGTCCGGCTGACGATGGAGCGGTTGCGCGGCGAAGCAGATCTTGACCACTTGACTGGACTCGCGAATCGTCGCCGCTTCCGCACTGCGTTGAACGGCGAAGTCGAGCGATGGCGTCGTTACGGTGTGCCGTGCGCGCTGCTCCTGTTGGATATCGATCATATGAAAGCAATTAACGACAACTTTGGTCACCCGGTAGGCGACCTCGTCATCCGGGAAATTGCAGCCACACTCACGAGGGTCTCGCGTGACAATGACACCGCCGCGCGTTTAGGCGGCGAAGAGTTTGCGCTTTTGTTTGCCGGGATCGATGGCCCTAAAGCTGAGTTTGCCGCCAAGCGTTTACTCGACGCCCTGGCTGAACAGCAGGTAGAGCGAATAGGAAGCATTAGCGTGAGCATTGGCGTCGCGTCCTGCCCCGACCACGCGGATTCTGAGCGAGCGCTGTATACAGCAAGTGATCGCGCTCTTTATGTCGCTAAGAATGAAGGACGCAAACGTGTGGCGGTAGCGCCGCTGATTAAGGAAAATGTTCGAGACGCCTGAGTACCACTGTTCAAATGGCGCGAATGTCTCGCTGGATTTCAGCCTACATTGGTCGGCTTGCGGCAATCATTCTGAACGTACCTTCAGTTTGACCCTTCACCTTGATTAAGCTCAAATTCTTCAACCGCAACCAGCGACCGTACTTTGTTCCTCCAAGTTCATATTGTTCAGCAGAATCGTATTACTTGCGCCAGGAAGCCTGGTGGCACGCGGGGTGATAAGTGAAATAGCGCGGGAACCTCACCCGCGTTTCATCCTTGAAACCTCGTGCCCGCGTTTCATCCCTAAGGAGAACAACATGCGAATCATTTGTGACCATTGCGACCGCCCAATCTTAGGAACTGTCAGGATCCTGGCAGGTACCTTCAATCTCCATCCTGATTGTCTGACTGACCTCGGTAAGGAAACAAGCCACAAATCAACTGCTATCTCATGGCAGGGCCCGGATTCTTCGGTCAGCCTGGACCTGAACACAGCGACACCGAACGTTTAATGCAGACTGGAGAAAGACTTGCTTTCGGAGTTTCCTTTAGCAGACTGAATGTTTGCCATCAGGATTTATATCGTCTCGCTGACGTTGGCGTTTCTCGTCGCGAGTATTATGACGAGAGGCATCGGCGTCTTGTCAGCCACAGTAATCGTGTGCCCGCTGCTATACCTGATATTGGATATCAGGGAAGAGCTACAGGATCTGAGACTGCTTGAGGCTCGGATCTCTTCGCTGGCACGCCAGTCAATTTCCCTGGTTGGTGAATAATAGAATGCACGTTTCCGCAATCAATGCCATCTTGAGTTTTTCCGCCGCGCTCGTCCTTCACGAGATGGGCCACTTTTTTGCGGCTCGCGCTTGCAGGGTTCCGGTAATCCAAGCTGGATTCGGGTGGGGCCCCAAGCTTTTCGGGTTACGAGTCAGGAAGGTGGATTATCAACTTCATCTCTTGCCGCTCGGGGCATACGTCCGAATGGACGTGTCCACTTTGCAGAAGCGTCCGCTGTTCCAACAATTATTCGTGCTGCTCGCGGGCATTGCGGTGAATCTCATTCTCGCCGCCGCAGCTTGGGGCACTTTCTTTGGTACTCTCAATCTGGTACTGGCGCTGGCGAATCTCTTTCCCTTTTACCAGCAGGACGGATGGAAAAGCGGCATGGTGATACTCCGTCGCGTCCTCAAACGGCGCAGTCCTCTCGTGGAATGGTCCTTCACACTCTATCCCGGACTCATAGGTTTATTCCTGCTCATACGCCTTTGTTGCTAGCCAACCGGCTAATGCCCAATCGGCCATCATCTTTTTAGCTTCCCACAGGAGTCTTTTTGATTCTAAACTCCTGAAAGCCTGCCAAACTGCAGAACCGCGAGCTCTAGCGAGGATGCTACTGGCGTCCTTCGCAGACAGTCTAGTCCCGTGTTAGTTGCGCGTAGCATCCGCTCGCTTCAGCTCGCGGTTCTGCATTGTTGCCTCAACGGTTCTCCAGCCTTGTTCTGAAAGATCTTCACGGCCTAAGAAACGCACTTCCTGAATCAGGTCTTCTCTTAAGGGACCTAATTCGGGAAAACGGGTGTGCCGATAAGCCTGCTTGTGATATTTTGTCCGCTCCCAGCCCAGTCGGACAGGCGTTCCCGTCTGTTGCAATGCGTTCATGACAGCAAGAACTGTTTTTATTCTTAGGTCAAGAATCTCCAGAGGACTCTATGAAGATGAACAACACAGCCCAGCGCGTTGGCGCGTCATCGCTTCTCTTACTTGTTCTGACTTTACTTCTCGTAGTTTGCAGTCCCGGAGTCGGCATCGCCCAGAATCAGAGCGTAAACAAACTGGACGACACGTTCCTGAAGAACCTTCAGTTTCGCGCAATCGGCCCGGCCATAATGGGTGGGCGCATTGACGATATAGCCGTGGTCGAAAGTAATCCCAGTACTTACTACGTCGGCACGGCGACCGGAGGCGTTTGGAAAACCGTCAACAACGGCACCACCTTCGATCCAATCTTTGACGAACAGGGATCAACTTCAATTGGGGACATCGCCGTTGCTCCTTCCGATCCAAGCATCGTTTGGGTGGGAACCGGAGAGCCAAACAATCGCCAGAGCTCGTCCTGGGGCGACGGGATTTATCGCTCATTGGACGCCGGCAAGACCTGGCAAAACATGGGACTGCGCGACTCCAAACATATTGGCCGCGTAGTTATCGATTCGAGCAATGCGAACATTGTCTACGTGGCTGTGTTGGGTCACCTGTGGGGACCAAATAAAGAACGCGGCGTTTTCAAGACGACTGACGGCGGCAAAACCTGGAACAATGTGCTCTTCATCAACGAAGACACCGGCGTGATTGATCTGGCAATGGATCCGGCAAGTCCAATGACGCTCTACGCCGCCGCTTACCAACGGCGACGGACGCCCTGGGGATTTAATGGTGGCGGGCCGAGCAGCGCCCTCTATAAGACCGTCGATGGCGGCGCCACCTGGAACAAGTTGACGAAGGGATTGCCCGAAGGCATAACGGGCCGCATCGGTTTGGACATTTATCGCCGCGATCCAAACATCATTTATGCGTTAGTTGAAAATGCCAAGGGCGGAGCATTTCGTTCCGATGATCGCGGCGAGACCTGGCGCAAGCTGAGCGACGTCAATTCGCGCCCGATGTACTACAGCCAGATCCGCATTGATCCAAACAATGACCAGCGCCTATGGCAACTCGCGGCGAACATGTTCAACTCCGACGATGGCGGCAAAACCTGGGTCCAAAATCTGGTGCAGCGAATTCATGGAGACTTCCACGCGCTTTGGATCGATCCCGCAAATTCAAATCATGTACTGGCTGGCTCTGACGGGGGCCTGCACGCTTCCTACGATCGTGGTCGCACGTGGGATTTTATCAACACCATTCCGCTCGGACAGTTTTACGAAGTCTCGATGGATAACCAGAAACCCTTTTGGGTCTACGGCGGTTTGCAGGATAACGGCAGCTGGTCGGGACCAAGCGGCACGCTCAACCAGGAAGGCATCACCAACGACGATTGGTTTCGGACCGGTGGCGGTGACGGTTTTTATTCGGTCGTGGATCCGACCGACCCAAGCATCATCTATGTCGAATCTCAAAACGGCACCGTATCGCGTCTGGAGTTGAAAACCGGCGAACGTAAATCCATCAGGCCCCAGGCGCGACTCGGAGAGAAGCGTTATCGCTTCGACTGGAATTCTCCCATCGTAATCTCACCACACAACAACCGCACGATCTACTTTGGCGGTAATCGCGTTTTCAGATCCACTGACCGCGGTAACACCTGGACCTGGAGCGACGATTTAACGAAGGACCAGGATCGCGAGAAACTGACTATCATGGGCGCGCTACCCGGCAAGGAAACGCTTTCTCGTCATGATGGCGTCGAAACTTTTGGTCAGATAGTGACGCTGTCCGAGTCGCCAATCAAGGAAGGCTTGCTTTATGCGGGAACAGACGACGGAAATCTGCAAGTCTCACGCGACAGCGGCAAGACCTGGAAAAACATTACTGATAAGGTGCCTGGCGTTCCCAAAAACACCTACGTCAGCCGGGTTGTTCCTTCCCGATACGCCGAGGGCACGGCATATCTCACCCTTGATGGTCATCGCTCCGACGACTACAACACCTATATGTTTATAACCACAGATTTCGGAGAATCGTGGAAGGCTATTAAGTCGAACATCCCTGCAGGTGTTACAGCGCGCGTTATTCGCGAGCATCCACGTAATCAAAATTTGCTGTTTCTGGGAACTGAGTTTGGCGCCTACGTTTCGTTTGATCGCGGTGACAGGTGGACTCGCTTGAAAGGAAACCTGCCCATGGTTCGTATCGACGACATTCAAATCCATTCGCGCGACAATGCGCTCGTGCTGGCCACGCATGGGCGATCAATCTGGGTGCTCGACGATCTTAGTCCGCTCGAGCGGGCCTCGGAGAATATTCTTACTTCAGACATTCATCTCTTCGACGTTGCGCCGGCAACGCATTTTCGGCTTTACGAGCGCAAAGGCAATACCGGTCACAAATGGTACGCTGCTCCTAACCCGCCGTACGGTGCGGTTATCAATTACTACGTAAAAGACAAACCGAAAGACGAGGTGAAGCTGACGATTACTGACCAGAGCGGCGCCGTCTTGCGTGACTTGAAAGGGCCGAAGGAAGCCGGACTCAATCGCATTGTTTGGGACCTGCGACTGAATCCACCCGCCCTGCCACAGGAGGGCCAGGGCGGCGGTGGTGGTTTCTTTGGGGCTCCGCGCGGACCGCGAGTTCAACCTGGCGTGTATACCGTAAAGATCAGCGCGGGCGATAAGACAGCTAGCGGCAACGTGACGGTTCAGGAAGATCCCCGTATTCAGATTGTGGAAGCGGACCGTGGCAAGTTGAATGAAGCGATAGCGAAAACCTACGCGCTGCAAAAGTCTGCCGAGGCGGCGCGCAAGACGATGACGAGTCTGAAGACGCAGATCGCGTCGTTACAAACGTCGTTGAAAGACAACTCAGAAGTCTCAAAACCAGTGAATGATGCCGTGCAGAAGGTGTCAGACGGACTCGCCGCCATTCAGAAGAAACTGGTCACCACTCCCGACAACTCAGGCGGCGCGGGACCACCGCTTCCGGACGAACCACGTCCGCTATTGAATCAAATCAACGTCGTGGCCTTTGGGCTCGACAATTATACGGCCGCGCCCACGGCAGATGAGTTGGCGCGAATTGAAGATCTGTCGAAGCAGTTGAAAGACTTGCTTGCAGAGCTGAATAAGTTCATCGGTGAAGACGTCGCGAATCTGAATAAACAATTGCGCGATAGCGGCTTGCAATTCCTGAATCCCGGCAAGCCGATCGAGCCACCGCCACAGTGAGGAGCAGTCCTTAGCTCCGGCGAGAAAACTTTATGCGGTTATTGAGGTCGCGCAGGGCGGCAAGGTTCTTACTTCGTAATTCGAATTTAGACTTGCCCACCTGGACTTCAACTATTTCCGCGAGGGCAATCTTCTTGAAAGTACTGTAGGGCAATTCTCCTTGCAGCGTCTCGGTCATGAGTACGTCGGTGTGCAGAGCCGCCAGCTGCATTCGTCCCAGGCGAAACGTCTCGCCGTCAGCTACCATCGATAAATCGCGTTGGTCGAGCGGATGTCGCTGATCCCAATCCTTTGTTTCAAAAACAACTTGCAGTGTCACGTGGCGAACGTAGTCAAGCTGGACACCCGGGCAATGAAGCGTCGCCAATATGCTCACGCAGGTCTGCTTGAGATTCTCGTGCGGTTTTGCGCAGGTGACTTTCATTTTCTTAAGCGTCACTACTGTTTCATGGTTGAAGCCGTCATACTTTGAAACAATCTCGCCCCCATGATCGTCCGACCCGGCCGCAAAAGCCGCGGTTGGGCTGAAGAATTGACTGCTTCCGCCCGGTTGGGTACCAAACACTGACAGCGCGAAAATTGAGACAAACAAGAGATATTTCCTCATCGTAGACACTCCCGCAAAGACAAAGACTGCGATTATTACAGTGAGTTAAAACAGGCAGGCAAGATGCGAAGGCTAAACTTACATGGTTGCTCTTCGCAAACAGCAAAATAGCTAAATCCAACTAAACAGTCAATGCACTGTTTCGTCAGCCGAACAACGTCAACGAATTGAGCCTCCCAACCCGACAAGGCGCCTCTTAAGTTCTGTCGGACTCATTTTTCCTGCGCCGCGCAAGTTCCAGCCCACAGCTCGTTCCGTACACAACCAGCGGACTCTCCTGATCGCCCTGGGGTTCTCTCCCCGGCTCTTCTGTTTCGCGCAATAGTGTTCGCGCTGTCTCCCAGTACGTGCAAGGGACGAAAACTAATCCAATAAGTACTTCAATCACTCGAGCCAACAAACGGTTCGGGCACGAGATCCATGGAGAGAAAATGAGTACCGAAACAGTCCCGAACCTTTTCAACGTTCGGTCGCACAATCCGTCATTCTTTGCAGTCAAAGACAGCGTTGCTTACAAAGGCGAACTGATCGACTTTTGTATTCCAGTGAATCTGCACTTTCCGCCGCCGGCACTGGTTAGAATGATCCACGAACATCTCGGCGAGATTCTCAGATACTATCCCGACTACGCGGAGGTACATCAGCAGCACCTCGCCGAGATGACCGGACTCGCGCCGGACACAATCGTTCCCTGCAACGGCTCGACAGAAATCATCACGATGCTTTGCCGCGAGGCACAAGGTCCAATAGTCACTTCAGTGCCGACCTTCAGCCGTTGGACTGATTTACCCGAAGAGTTGCAGGTCCCGCTCTATACCATCGCGCGCAGACGCGAAAACGAGTTCCGCCTTGAGGTGGACGAGATTGTAAGCAGGGTGCGGGAAGTTGGTGCGCGCACGCTCGTCATCTCGAATCCAAGCAATCCCACCGGCGCCTGGCTCACACTTGCAGAAATCAAAACGCTCGCGAGCGCGCTGGAGGATCTCGACGCATTTATAGTGGATGAGTCGTTCATAGACTTTTCCGATCTGGAAACAGC
>Ga0070697_100001685_pt1 | contig 16879 bp, 10 predicted proteins | sample KBSK1501metaG_FD_65475 | JGI IMG/M metagenome (GOLD analysis project Ga0070697, IMG submission 65475) | Corn, switchgrass and miscanthus rhizosphere microbial communities from Kellogg Biological Station, Michigan, USA - KBS K1-50-1 metaG | ecosystem: Host-associated > Plants > Roots >...
CGCCCTCCGGCTGCGGATCGGCCTCCGGGCCGCGGAACGGCCGGCGACCGGCGTCGTCGCGCAGGAACAGGGATTCGAGTCGTCGCCCCAGCTCGTCGGCGACCTGGCCCATGGACCGCATGTCGTCGCCGCCGGCGGGCAGTGGGACCCGGAAGTCCAGTCCGTAGTAGTGGTCGAACTTCTGGAGCGCCTCGATCAGCAGGTAGTTGATGGGCCACCAGATGGGGCCGCGCCAGTTCGAGTTGCCCCCGAACGCCGACGAGCGCGATTCGGCCGGCTCGTAGTCCACGACGTGGTCCTGCCCCGCGAGGCTCAGCACGAACGGGTGATCGCGGTGCCACGCGCTGATCGAGCGGATGCCACGGTCCGAGAGGAACTCGTTCGGGTCGAGTGCCCGCCCCAGCAGCGCCTTCATCCGCTGGCCGTGGACGAGGGCGAGGAGGCGGCGCCGGCCCACGCCTGGCTCGTCCCACGACGGGACGAGCGACGCGAGCTGGGGCCGATTGCGGAGGAACCAGTCCATCCGGCGCTTGAACTCCGGTAGCGCGTCGAGCACCGCGGGCTCCAGCGTCTCGACCGCCAGGAGCGGGATCAGGCCAACGAGCGAGCGGACCTTGAGCGGGATGTACTCGCCGGAGTCGAGATGGAGGACGTCGTAGAAGAACTGGTCGTTCTCGTCCCACAGCGGCGCGGAATCGACGTCGATGCCGTTGAGCGCCCCGGCGATGTAGAGGAAATGCTCGAAGAACTTGGTCGCGAGATCCTCGTAGACCCGGTCGTCCGTCGCGAGCTCGAGCGCGATCGCGAGCATGTTGAGCGAGTACATCCCCATCCAGGCCGTGCCGTCGGCCTGGCCCAGGTGGCCGGGCACCGGGACGTCGGCCGACCGATCGAAGACGCCGATGTTGTCGAGACCCAGGAAGCCGCCCTGGAAGACGTTGTGGCCGTCGGCGTCCTTGCGGTTGACCCACCAGGTGAAGTTGAGCAGCAGCTTGTGGAAGACGCGTTCGAGGAATGCGCGATCGGCGCGACCGTTGATTCGCCGGTCGATCTTGTAGACGCGCCACGCCGCCCAGGCGTGGACCGGCGGGTTGACGTCGGAGAAGTTCCACTCGTACGCCGGCAGCTGGCCGTTGGGGTGGAGGAACCATTCGCGGGTCAGCAGCGTGAGCTGGTCCTTGGCGAAGTCGGGATCGATGAGCGCCATCGGCAGCATGTGGAAGGCCAGGTCCCAGGCCGCGAACCAGGGGTACTCCCAGCCATCCGGCATCGACAGGACGTCCTGCGCGTTCATCTCGCGCCAGGCGGAATTGCGGCCCTGCTTCCGCACAGGTGGGGGAGTGGGGCCGGCCGGGTCGCCGTCGAGCCATTCGGCGACGTCGAACGTGTAGAGCTGTTTCGTCCAGACGAGACCGGCGAAGGCGCGCCGCTGGATGAGCGCCTCGTCGTCGGTCAGCCCGTCGGCGAGCGGGGCGAAGAATTGGTCCGCCTCCGCGATTCGCGTCGCAAGAATCTCGTCGGCGTCGCGGAACGGATCGTCGTTCGTCGTCCGACTCAGCCGTAGCCGCAGCGTCCGCATCTCGCCGGGCTTGATCGTCAGCGGGAATCGCGCCGCGGCCTTCGTGCCGTTGAGCGCCGGGTTGATCGCGGCCTCATTGCCGTTGACGACGAACTGGTGGAACGCGTCCTTGACATACGGCGCGTGGTTCGGGGCGCCGAACAGCCGCTCCGCATTCGTCTCGTTGTTGGTGAACAGCAGGTCGGGCGAGCCGTCGATCGCCAGCCGGACATTGCCCAAACGCAGATGCGACGCGTGCAGCGTCGCGCGACCCGACCGCTGTTCCTCGACGGTGATCGTCGGTACCACGGGCTGGTCCGTCCATGACCAGGTGTTGCGGAACCAGATGCTGGGCAGGACGTGGAGTGGCGCCGACTCCGGGCCGCGGTTCGTCACCGAGATGCGAATGACGATGTCGTCGACGTCGGCCTTGGCATATTCGACGACCACGTCGAAGAAGCGGTCCTCGTCGAATGCGTCCGTGTCCGTCAGCTCGAATTCGCGGACGTTGCGGTCGCGGCGATGGTTCTCGTCGACCAGCTGGGCATACGGGAACGCGCGCTGCGGATAGCGGTAGAGCGCTTTGAGGTACGAGCCCGTCGGGGTCGCGTCGAGGTGCGCGTACACCTCCTTGACGTCCTCGCCGTGATTGCCCTCCGGACCGCTGAGGCCGAAGAGCCGCTCCTTCAGGATCGCGTCCTGGCCATTCCACAGCGCGATGGCGAAATTGAGCCGGCCGTGCTCGTCGCAGATCCCAAGCAGCCCGTCCTCGCCCCAGCGGTAGGCGCGCGACCGGGCGTGATCGTGCGGCAGGTAGGCCCACGCGTCGCCGTCGGCCGAGTAGTCCTCGCGGACCGTGCCCCACTGCCGGTCGGACAGGTAGGCGCCCCAGCGCCGCCACGCGGCGCGGCCATCGCGTGCGTCGGCGAGCCGCTGCCGTTCGGGATCGAGTGGCTTGTGATGCTCGCCGTCGAGCCGAAGCCGCTCCGCGTCGGCCGAGCCGTTCATCGCGCGCCTTTCCCGGACGGGGCGGCGATCTCGACATGGGCCTTGATCGTGTGTTGGTCCTCCAGTGCGCGCAGGACCGCGGCCGGATCGGCCAGCCCGTTGATCGGCGTCGTCAGCAGGCGCTCCAGCCAGCCCGGGTAGAGCGCCTCGGCGAGCAGTTGGTCGTTGGCGCCCCGCTCGAAGTCCTCGCGCGACGCATTGACCGTCCCGACCATCACCTTGTTGCCCAGCACGAAGCCCTCGTTGATGTGGTCGCTGGGGATCTCCGCCGTCCGGGCGCCGCCGGTGACGCTCGACAGCACGAGGACGCCATTCTTGCCGAGCACGTCCGCGGCCGCCCACGCGAGCGGGCTGAAACCGGACGCCTCGAAGGCGATGTCGAACGGCCCCTGCTCGCGAGCGACGTCGGCGAGGGGCCGCAGCGATGAGCTCTCGTACCGCGCCCCGATCGCTTCGGCCAGCTCGCTGTTGAGATACGGCCCCGGGCGACGGCTGTAGACCGTCACGTCGAGCCCGCGCAAGCGAAGCACCAGGGCGGCCAGCAGGCCGATCGTCCCGGCCCCGATGACGAGCCCGCGCTCCGGTCGCCACAGCGGCAGCCGGCGCTGCAACGCGTAAGCCTGGCCGATGCCCTTCTCGGCGATCGACGTCGGCTCGAGGAGCACGCCCACGCTCGACAGCGCCGGCCCAAGCGGCACGACCCACGCGCAGTCCTCGACATACCACTCCGACAGATAGCCGTGGAGCAGGTTGATGCCGCGCTCGTAGTAGACGTCGTCCAGCGTGATGTCCTGGCGCCCGATCAGGTCGTAGATCGAGTGGCCCGGCCGGCGTACGGTCGAGACCACCAGCCCGCCGGGACGGATCGACGGTGGCACGTTCGGACCTACGTCGACGACCTCGCCAAGGTTTTCGTGGCCGATGACCAGGAAGTCGTCGCCGGGCGGCGCCTGGCCGTATTCCGCCCTGATGATGTCGCGGTCAGTACCGCAGAGGCCCATGCGCAGCACCCGAACGAGAACCCCTCGCCCGTTCGAAACGTCGTCGACGCGCGGCTGGCGGACGTCGCGGGCGTGGAGCGAATCGGCGACCCCGGGTCGCACCGCGATCGCCCGCATCGTGGCCGCACCGGCCGCCATCGCCGTCCTCCTGGCTGCGCGCCGCCAGCGGGACCGGCGGGTCCCGGAGTGTAGCGCCGAGTCCGCGCCGTCAACGACGAGACACCGCCGGTGAGGGGCGCCGCGGCCCGCCACGAGCCCCGTCGTTGCAGAACTGGAATGGACCATCGCGCCTCGTGCGATGACTCTGCAAGGTCGGGCGAGGCAGGGACGCGACAGAATCCGGGCACGATCCGCTCGCCCCTTTACACGCCCCGCCCGGGAGGCATGCCTTGGTGACAGCGCGGCCGTTCGAGCGCCTCGCGACGCTCGACGAAGAGGCGCTGCTGCACGCTCTCCGCGCGGTCCGCCGTGGCGATTTCGGGGTCCGCCTCGCGGGCGGCCAGCCAGGGATGCCCGGCGAGATCGCCGAGGCCTTCAACGACATCGTCGACCTGAATCAGCGGCTGGCCGTGGAGCTGCGACGGATCGGCCGCGTGGTCGGACGCGACGGCCGGTTCGGGGAGCGCGCCTCGATCGGCGCGGCGACCGGGGCCTGGGCCCGCAACATCGAGGCAGTCAACCAGCTCATCGCGGACCTGGCCGAGCCCTCCGTGGAGGTGAGCCGGGTTCTCGGCGCCGTCGCCCGTGGCGACCTGGGGCAGCGGATGGCCCTCGAGATCGACGGTCGGCCGCTCAAGGGCGAGTTCCGCCGGTCGGGGTCGACCGTCAACACGATGGTCGACCAGCTGAATGCATTCGCCTCCGAGGTCACGCGGGTCGCGCGAGAGGTGGGCACCGAAGGAAAACTGGGCGGCCAGGCAAAGGTGCGCGGGGTCGCCGGCACGTGGAAGGACCTGACCGACAGCGTCAACTCGATGGCCGGCAACCTGACGAGCCAGGTGCGCAACATCGCCGAGGTCACGACCGCCGTCGCGAAGGGCGACCTGTCGAAGAAGGTCACGGTTGACGTGCGGGGCGAGATCCTCGAGCTGAAGAACACCGTCAACACGATGGTCGACCAGCTCAACGCCTTCGCCTCCGAAGTCACCCGGGTCGCGCGCGAGGTGGGCACCGAGGGCAAGCTCGGCGGCCAGGCCGACGTGCGCGGGGTCGCCGGCACGTGGAAGGACCTGACCGACAACGTCAACTCGATGGCCGGCAACCTGACGAGCCAGGTGCGCAACATCGCCGAGGTCACGACCGCCGTCGCGCGCGGCGACCTGTCGAAGAAGATCACGGTCGACGTCCAGGGCGAGATCCTCGAGCTGAAGGACACGATCAACACGATGGTCGACCAGCTCAACGCCTTCGCCTCCGAAGTCACCCGGGTCGCCCGCGAAGTGGGTACCGAGGGCAAGCTCGGCGGCCAGGCCGACGTCAAGGGCGTCGCCGGCACGTGGAAGGACCTGACCGACAACGTCAACTTCATGGCGAGCAACCTGACGAGCCAGGTGCGCAACATCGCCGACGTGACGACCGCCGTCGCGCGCGGCGACCTGTCGAAGAAGATCACGGTCGACGTCCAGGGCGAGATCCTCGAGCTGAAGGACACGATCAACACGATGGTCGATCAGCTCAATGCGCTCGCGGGTGAGGTCACGCGGGTGGCCCGGGAGGTCGGTACCGAGGGCAAGCTGGGCGGCCAGGCCGAGGTGCGTGGCGTCGCCGGGACATGGAAGGACCTGACGGACAGCGTCAACTCGATGGCCGGCAACCTGACCGGCCAGGTGCGCAACATCGCCGAGGTCACGACCGCCGTCGCGCGCGGCGACCTGTCGAAGAAGATCACGGTCGACGTCCAAGGCGAGATCCTCGAGCTGAAGAACACCGTCAACACGATGGTCGACGAGCTGAATGCCTTTGCCCGGGAGGTCACCAGGGTCGCGCGCGAGGTGGGCACCGAGGGCAAGCTGGGCGGCCAGGCCGACGTCGGCGGCGTGGCCGGGACGTGGAAGGACCTGACCGATTCGGTCAACTTCATGGCCGGCAACCTGACCAGCCAGGTGCGCAACATCGCCGAGGTGACGACCGCCGTCGCGCGCGGCGACCTGTCCAAGAAGATCACGGTCGACGTGCGCGGCGAGATCCTCGAGCTGAAGGACACCATCAACACGATGGTCGACCAGCTCAACGCCTTCGCCTCCGAAGTCACCCGGGTGGCCCGCGAGGTGGGCAGCGAGGGCAAGCTGGGCGGCCAGGCCGACGTCGGCGGCGTGGCGGGGACGTGGAAGGACCTGACCGACTCGGTCAATTTGATGGCCGGCAACCTGACCAGCCAGGTCCGCAGCATCGCCCGCGTCGTGACGGCCGTGGCAAACGGGGACCTCAGCCAGAAGCTCAGGCTCGAGGCGAAGGGCGAGATCGCCGAGCTGGCGGAGACGATCAACGGCATGACCGACACGCTGGCCGTCTTCGCCGACCAGGTGACGACCGTCGCGCGCGAGGTCGGCATCGAGGGCAAGCTGGGCGGCCAGGCCACGGTCCCGGGCGCGCCGGGAACCTGGCGCGACCTGACCGACAACGTCAACCAGCTGGCGGCGAATCTCACGACCCAGGTGCGCGCCATCGGCGCCGTCGCGACGGCGGTCACGCGCGGCGACCTGTCGGGCACGATCGAGGTCGAGGCACGGGGCGAGGTCGAGACCCTCAAGGACAACGTCAACGAGATGGTCCGCAACTTGCGCGACACCACGCGCAAGAACGTCGAGCAGAACTGGCTCAAGACGAACCTGGCCCGCTTCAGCCGCCTGCTCCAGGGCCAGCGCGACCTGCGAGCCGTCGGCCGGCTGATCCTCTCGGAGCTGGCGCCGCTCGTCGAAGCCCAGCGCGGCGTCTTCTACCTCGTCGAGGCCCGCGACGACGAAACGGTGCTCAGCCTCCTCGCCAGCTACGCCCTCGACATCGGGGATCCGCCGCCAGCCCGGCTGTACATGGGCCAGGGCCTCATCGGGCAGTGCGCCATCGATCAGCGGCGGATCCTGCTGACCGATGTGCCGCCAACGTATTTCCCGATCGGCTCGGGGCTGGGCCAGGCGCCGCCACGCTCGGTGGTCGTGCTGCCGGTCGTCTTCGAGGACGAGACCCGCGCAGTCGTCGAGCTCGCGTCGTTCGGTGAATTCAGCGACATCCACCTGTCGCTCCTCGACCAGCTGACGGAGAGCATCGGCATCGTCCTGAACAGCATCGTCGCCACGGTCCGTGGCGAGCAGCTGCTGCGCGAACAGGCCGCCCGCGCGGAGGCCGAGGCGGGCCTCGCCCGACTGCGCCAGGTCGTCGACGTCATGCCGGAGGGGATCCTCATCGCGGATCCCGACGGGGATGTCTACCTGAGCAACGCTGCCGCGCTCCAGATCATGGGCGGCATCCCCGAGAGTGCGATCTCACCAACCGATGGCGAGCCGGGTATGCGGCATCTCGACGGCACGCCGTGCCCGCCGGAGGAGACGCCGCTGGCGCGGGCGGTATTCGGGCGCCAGGTCGTCCTTGGTGAGCAGCTCGTCGTCACGAATGCGATCACGGGACACGACGTGCCGATCCTCGTCAACAGCGCCCCGTTGACCGACGCCAACGGGACGCCCGTCGGCGGCGTCGCGGTCTTCCAGGACATCAGCCCGCTGCGTGACCTCGAACGGCAGAAGGACGAGTTCCTGGCGGCGGTGTCCCACGACCTCAAGACACCGGCGACGATCATCATGGGCCGGGCGAACATCCTCGAGCGGGCGCTCGAGCGGGTCGACCCGGGCGGCCTGGGCGAATTCGCCGATGGACTCCATGCGATCGACGAGAGCACCGTGCAGCTCGTTCGGCTCATCGACGAATTGCTCGACGTGACCCGGATGCGGATGGGCCAGCCGGTCCAGCTGGACCTGGGTCCGGCGGACCTCATCAAGATCGCCGGCCGGCTCGCCGCCGAGTACCGCAACATGAGCCCGAAGCACACCATTCACGTCGAGTCGGCGCTACCGCGCCTGGTCGGCGACTGGGATGGCGCCCGCATCGAGCGCGTCGTCGCCAACCTCCTGTCCAACGCCGTCCGCTACAGCCCGAAGGGCGGCGAGGTCGTGATCCGTGCGTCGCGCGAGGATCGCGGCGCCGACGAGTGGGCCGTGCTGGAGGTCCAGGACCACGGCATCGGCATCCCACCCGCGGAGCTCGCCCGGGTCTTCGAGCCGTACTTCCGCGGCACGAACGTGGCGGCCACGATCAGCGGCACCGGCGTGGGCCTGGCCGGGACGCGCCACATCGTCGAGCAGCATGGTGGCGAGATCAGCGTGTCGAGTGAGCTGGGCCAGTCGACGACGTTCACCGTGCGGCTGCCGGTGATCCGCGAGGCCGTGGAGCTGATCGAGGCGTAGCGCGACCGGGTGGACATCCGCCCGCCTCGTGTTGTCTACTTCCCCGGTTCGACCGCCGGTCGTGGCTGAGATGGGGGTACTGATTGAGCGGCGCACCCACTCGGCCCGCGTTGAGCGCGCCTGCCATCGAAGCCGAAGGCCTCGTCAAGGTCTACCGCACACGCAAGTCCCAGGTTCGCGCCCTCGACGGCCTCGACCTGATCGTCGACGAGGGGACGGTGCTGGGCCTGCTTGGCCCCAACGGCGCGGGCAAGACGACGGCCGTCCGAATCCTCACGACCCTGCTCAAGCCGGATGCCGGCCGGGCCACGGTCGCCGGCTTCGACGTCGTCAGGCAAGCCGATCGGCTTCGCTCCGTCATCGGCCTGTCCGGCCAGTACGCGGCCGTCGACGAGAACCTGACCGGGCGCGAGAACCTGTGGCTGTTCGGGCGGCTCTATCAGCTCTCCGGCGCGGACGCCAGGCAACGGGCGGGCGAGCTCCTCGAGCAGTTCGACCTGGCCGATGCCGCGGACCGTCCGGTCAAGACCTATTCCGGTGGCATGCGGCGCCGGCTGGACCTGGGGAGCGCGCTCATCGGCCGGCCGCGGCTGCTGTTCCTCGATGAGCCAACCACCGGCCTCGACCCGCGCAGCCGGCTGGGGATGTGGGACGTCATCCGCGGCCTGGTGCGCCAGGGGACGACGCTCCTGCTGACGACGCAGTACCTGGAGGAGGCGGACGAGCTGGCGAACACGATTGCCGTGGTCGACCACGGCCGGATCATCGCCAGTGGCACCGCCGACGAGCTGAAGGCGCAGGTTGGCGGCGAGCGCATCGAGGTCGTCGTCCACGACCGGACGCGGATCCCCGAGGCGCGCGAGATCCTGGGCCGGATCGGGCTTGGCGAGGCGACCGTCGACGAGCACACGCGCCGCGTGACGGTGCCCTCGGAGGGCGGCGCGAAGCGCCTGGTGAACGTCGTTCGCGATCTCGACAGGGCCGGCATCGCGATCGACGACGTCGCGCTGCGGCGGCCCACCCTCGACGACGTCTTCCTGTCGCTTACCGGCCACGCCGCCGAGGAAGCGGCCGCCGAGGCTGCCGCTGCATCCCGGAGGACCGCATGACTGCGACGACGCTGCCCCTGCCGCGCGGCGGGTCACGCCAGGCACTCCGTGACGGGCTGCTCGTCGCGTGGCGCAACCTCAAGCGGATTCCGCGGATCCCGGAGCTGGCGATCTTCGCCATCCTCCAGTCGATCATGTTCGTGCTGCTCTTCGCGTTCGTCTTCGGCGGCGCGATCCCGCTCCCCGGCGGAGGCAACTACCGGGAGTTCCTGATGCCCGGGATCTTCGCCCAGACGATCGTGTTCGCCGCCGCGACCACCGCGATCGGCATGACCGACGACGTGAACAAGGGGATCATCGATCGCTTTCGGTCGCTGCCCATGGCGCGCTCCGCGGTCCTGACCGGTCGAACCTTCTCCGACGTCGTCTACAACGGCGGCATCCTCATCGTCCTGATGCTGTCCGGCCTGGCCGTCGGCTGGACGGTCCACACCGGGCTGGGGGCGCTGCTGGCGGGCATCGGCCTGCTGCTGCTCTTCGCGTTCGCCATGGCCTGGATCGGCGTCTGGCTGGGCCTCAACGTCCCGACTGTCGAGGTCGCCCAGCAGGTCGTGTTCATCGTCCTGTTCCCGATCACGTTCGTGTCGAACGTCTTCGTCCCGCCACAGAGCCTGCCGGCGTTCCTCCAACCGGTCGCCGAATGGAACCCCACGAGCACGCTGACCGGCGCACTGCGCCAGCTGTGGGGCAATCCCAACCCCTACGGCTCGACGAGCTTCCCGGCCCAGAACCCGGTCCTCGTGACGTTGATCTGGGTGGTCGTGATCATCGCGATCTTCGGACCACTGGGTGTCCGCCGCTACCGCTCGATGAGCCGCTGACGAAGCGTCGACCGAGAATCTACCGAAGTCGACCCAAGGAGCCCGCGATGAAGATCGGCGCGATCGTCCCCCAGGGCTGGCAGGGCGAGTACGACGGCTGGGACCCGCTCGAGGCCTGGAGCAGGACGGTCGCCGTCGCGAAGCAGGCGGACGAGCTTGGTTACGAGTCGATCTGGCTGTTCGACCACTTCCACACCGTTCCGCGGCCCACCGACGAGATCACCTTCGAATCGTTCACCTCGCTGTCCGCATTGGCGTCGGAGACGACCCGCGTGCGCCTTGGCCACATCGTGATCTGCACGGGGTTCCGCAACCCGGCCCTGACGGCGAAGATGATCTCGACGATGGACGCCATCAGCGGCGGTCGGATGGACCTCGGCATCGGCGCCGGCTGGAAGAAGGACGAGTGGCTGGCCTACGGCTACGGCTTTCCCGAGACGAAGGAGCGGCTGGCGGCGCTGGCCGACCATCTCGAGGTCATCACCCGGATGCTCGCCGGCGACCGGCGCCAGCACGCGACGTTCGAGGGCACGTACGCCAGGGTCAGGAACGCCATCAGCGTCCCCAAGCCCATCCAGAAGCCGCGCGTCCCGATCATGGTCGGTGGCAACGGTCCGAACGTCACCTGGCGGCTGGCGGCGAAGCACGCGGACGAGCTCAACGTCGACGGCATGTCGCCGAGCGACGTGGCTGACGCCCTGCCGGTGATCCGCAGCCGGTGCGAAGAGATCAAGCGCGACCCGGCGACGCTGCCCGTGTCCGTCCACGTCTGGCCGGAGGTGCTGGCGAGGGCCGGACGGGCCCGGGTCGACCAGCTGGGCCAGTACGCGAAGGTGGGGGCCAGCCGGGTGATGACATTGCTGCGCGACTCGGCGAGGACGGACGAAGCGCTCGAGTCGCTCGCGGCGGATGCTCGGGCAGCCGGCGTGGAGATGGCCGCCAAGGCCTGACCGGCCTCGCTCGCCCTGTGATGAATTCGATACGCGGCTCAGATGCGACAGCGCCCTCGATGCCGCGTGGCCGTCGCCTGGGCCCCGGTATCGTCGAGGCAAACTCGTACGGGGAGGGCCGAAACCATGGCCCGACTGGTCCGGAAGTGCACGCAGTGCGGCAGCGTCGACAGCCGGAGTTCCTGGGCGTCCGCCGACGAGGCGGCCAGGAAGGACGCGTTCAACGACAAGTGGAGCTGCTCGTCCTGCGCCTGGACGGATTTCGAGCTCGTCGAGGCGGATGGCGAGGAGGCTGAGCAGCGAAACCCGGTCAACGCCGGCTGATCCGGGTTCGAGACCAGGAGCGAAGATGCCCGCCAAGTCGGAGAAGCAGCGCAAATTCATGGGCGCCGAGCTCGCCCGGAAGCGAGAAGCCAAGAAGACCAAGACCGGGATGAGCGAGAAGCAGCTCGAGGACTTCGCGAGCAAGGGCAAAAAGAAGGGCTAGCTCCCGGGGCCCGCGGGCCCCCGGCGTCCTCCGAAGCGGCGGCCGGGTACCCCGGTCGCCGCCTGCCGTCCGGCCCGGAGCGGGGACCGGACGCACCATCAATCGCGGCCGCCAGAACCGCGGCCCCGGCGCGTGTAGCGGCCCAACGGGCTCCATCGCCGCCGCGCAGACGGCGTACGCCGAACGCCGTAGCGACGCGGGTCGGGCCGGCCCCGGCCGCGGCGCCCTACTTCAGCTGCCCGTTCCGCACCCAACCCGTCAAGCAGGGCCGCCCGGGGTGACCGCGGTCGCCCGCAGCGCCACCCCGTCAATGCGCCATCGGGAGGCCTCCGGCTAGACCGCGCGGCTGGCCCAGTCGCACTGAAAGTACCGGTCGCCCCCTGCCTCTTGGCGTATGGCTGCGCCCCTACTTTTGGGGTTTCATCCGCATTGCCGCGGGGGACATCACGCGCGGTCTGAATGCCAGGTTTCGATCCCTGGCCCGCAGCGTTGATCGTCGGAAGACAAGAGAGGGTTATCGGCAATGGACACGCAGCGCACCCGCAGTTTCTGGGCGCGACGCCGCGTCCTGCTGGCCCTCGCGGCCGCGCTGGCCGCCGTCAGCATCATCTCGACCTCCTTCTCGCTGGGCTTGTGGACCGATCAGGCGACCGTGGGTGGCAACACCTTCACGGCCGGCACGATCGACATCAGCACGTCGCCCGCGAGCGCCGTCATCGGCCTCAGCCCGATGATGCCCGGCGACACCGTCAACGGCACGCTGACGGTCAACAATGCCGGGACCGCCCAGCTCCGCTACGCGCTGACGAGCTCGAGCACGAACGCGGACGGCAAGGCGCTGCGTGACGGCATCACCCTGACAGTCAAGCTGCGGGACGTCGCCGCCGACGCCTGCGTCGACTTCGACGGAACCTCGCTCTACACCGGCACCCTGGCGGCCGCGGCGTTCGGCAGCAACGCCACCGGCGCCCAGGCGGGCGACCGCACTCTGAATGGCGCCGCCAGCGAGAAGCTGTGCCTCCGGGCCACGCTTCCGATCACGGCCGCCAACTCGTACCAGGGCGGCACGACCACGACCACCTTCACCTTCGACGCCGAACAGACGGCCAACAACCCGTAGGCCACCAAGTCCGGACGCTCCGGAGAGACTCGGCGACCCGTCCTCGCAAGGGGGCGGGTCGCACGTCGTTCCGGAGCCGGGGAGCCCTGATGCGGATCCCGGGCGGGATCACGATCCTTCTCCGTCTCACCGACGCCCTCCTGACGGCGGTTCTGCTGTCGGCCGTGGCGCTGGCCGGGCTCGTTATCGCCACGCCGCTCACCGGGCAGCAGCCGTTCATCATTCGCGGCGGTTCGATGTCCCCGACGATCGAGCGCGGCGCGATCGCGATCATCGCCAGGGATCACCTGGACGTCCTCCAGCCCGGCGAGGTCGTGACGTTCCAGGTGCCCAACAGCGCGGTCATCACCCACCGCATCACCCGCGTTTCGGACGTCGGCGGCGTCACCTACCTGGAGACCAAGGGCGACGCCAACGCGACGCCGGACCCCAGCCTGATCCCGGCCAGCTGGGTGATCGGGCGCGTGACGTTCACGATTCCGCTCGCCGGGTACCTGCTCGCCCTGCCGTCCTCGCCGCTCGGCATCGTGGCGATCGTCTCGCTCGTGCTCTGCCTGCTGGGGCTGCACGCCCTGTTGCTCGGGGTCCAGGGCGGCAACGCCCCGCGCAAGCTCGCGCCCGGCGCGGGCTGACGGGAGGGCGACGTGGACGACGTTTCGGCCTCCGGCTCGCCCCGCGCACCGCGCGTCCCCGGGTGGGAACCCCATCGCCGCGCCCAGCCGGGGATTCGCGACCGCTATGGCGCGCCGGCAGCCAGGCGCGCCGGTTTGCTGGGCGGCCGCATCGACCGTTTCGCACTGGGGGCCGGCGCCGCGGTCCTGATGCTCGCCATCGCGAGCACCGTCCTGGGCTGGACGTGGTCGCTGTTCACGGCGACCAAGGACGCCGGCAGCAACTCGTTCGCGACCGGAACCGTGATCATCGGCGACAACGACGGTTCGACCGCGATGCTGGCGATCAGCGGAGGGCTGCCGGGCGCCTTCGACGAGGGCTGCATCACCGTCAACTACACCGGTTCCCTCGCCGCGACCGTCAAGCTGTACGGCACCCAGACCGCGGCCTCGACGCCCAGCCTGGCCCAATACCTGGACCTGAAGATCACCCGCGGCACATTCAGCAGCGCGCCGTCGTTCGACGCGTGCAGCACATTCACGCCGGACGCCACCGACTACGTCGGCGCGGGCAATGGGGTGATCTACAGCGGAACACTGGCGAACTTCAATGCCGCGCATACGGGCTTCTCGAATGGCCTGACTGATCCGACCGCCTCCGCCGAGGTCTGGACGACGAGCGAATCGCACGTCTACAAGGTGCGCGTCACGGTCCAGAACGACGCGGCCGCCGCCGGGCTGAACGTCACCCAGACGTTCAGCTGGGAAGCGCAGAACAACTGATGGGCGCCACACGGCTGTCCGCCCCCCGCGCCATCAGCGCCACGATTGGCGTGCTCGTGCTCGTGCTCGCGCTCGCGGTCGTCGTCGCGCTCGCCGCCGGGGTGCGGCCGCTCGTCATCCGCAGCGACAGCATGTCGCCTTCGTTCGGAGCCGGCGACCTGCTCGTCGTGCGAACCGTGGCGGCGGGGTCCATCGCCGTTGGCGACGTCGTGACGTTCTCCGCTTCGTCGCGCGGCGGCGAGCTCGTCACGCACCGGGTGGTCGCCATCGAGCAGCGCGGGGACCAGCGCGCCTTCGTCACGCGGGGTGACCAGAACAGCGGCGTCGAGCACTGGGTCATCGGCGTCGACGGGACGGTCGGGGTCGCCCTGGTCGCGCTGCCGAAGCTGGGCTTCGTCGTCGGCTGGCTGGTCATGCCCCAGGTACGGCTGCCGATCCTGGCCGCTGCGCTGCTCCTCCTGGCCGGCGCCGCTGTCAGCAAGGGCCGCGGTGGCGTGGTCGGCTCCGGCCGCGCCGCAATGCGCCTCAACGGCGCCCTCCTCACCGCGGCGCTGGCGCTGGCACTGAGTGGCGTCGCGGGCAGCACGTTCGGTGCCTTCTCCGGCACGACGTCGAACAGCGGCAACACCTTCACCACCGCCGCATCCTTCGACGTGACGCCGCCGACGGCCGCCATCTCGTTTCCCGTATCAGGCACTGACTACAACACCGCCGGCTGGACGGCCGGTTGCGGGACCTCAGGCACGGACGACTTCTGCGGCACGGCGGCCGACACCGGCGGATCGGGCGTGAGCCTCGTCGAGGTGAGCATCCGTCACGGCGCCGGCAACTACTGGAACGGCACGAGCTTCGCCAGTCCCAGCGAGGTCCGCTTCACCGCCAGCGGCACGACGAGCTGGTCGTACGCGTTCGACGGGGCGAACTTCCTGGTCGACGGCAGCTACACCGTTCGGGCAATCCCGACCGACGGCGCCGGCAACGTCGGCACGCCGGTCGGCACGACCTTCACGATCGACACCACGCCTCCGCCGGCTCCGACGATCGGCTCCGGGCCGGCCAATCCGACGAACGCGACGACCGCCAGCTTCAGCTTCAGCGACACGGAGGCCGGCGTGACGTTCGAGTGCCGGCTCGATGGCGCCGCGTTCTCGAGCTGCAGCAGCCCGCGCGCGTACGCGGGCCTCAGCGAGGGCAGCCACACGTTCCGTGTCCGGGCGCTCGATGCGGCCAACAACGCGAGCACGGTCACGTCGTCGACGTGGACGATCGACACGACCAGCCCGACGGCGGCCATCACCTTCCCGGTCGGAAGCGCTTTCTACAACACCGCGGGGTACAACGCGGGCTGCGGTACCGGGTCGACCGGCGACATGTGCGGCACGGCCGCCGACGTCGCCGGCGTGGGCGTCAGCTCGGTCAGCGTCAGCATCCAGCGCGGTTCGGGCAACTACTGGAACGGCACGGCGTTCGGCAGCGCCAGCGAAGTGCTGTTCGGCGCGACGGGCACGACGACCTGGTCGTGGGCCTTCTCGGCGGCGAACTTCCCTGCCGACGGCGCCTACACGCTCCGCGCCCGGGCGACTGACAACGCGGGAAATACCAGTTCGGCCGTCTCCGCCACCTTCACCGTGGACACCATCGCGCCCCCCGCGCCGACCATCGGCAGCGGCCCGTCCAACCCGACGAGCGCAACCACCGCGAGCTTCACGTTCAGCGACACCGAGAGCGGGGTGACGTTCCAGTGCGATCTCGACGGCGGCGGGTTCTCCACGTGCACCAGCCCGAAGGCCTATAGCGGCCTTGTCCAGGGCAGCCACACGTTCCAGGTCCGCGCAGTCGATGCGGCGACCAACACCAGCACGGCCACATCGTCGACGTGGACGATCGATACGACGCCGCCGACCGCGGTCGTCACCTTCCCGGCGGCGAGCGGCGCCTACAACACCAGCGGCTGGAACGGCGGCTGCGGGACACCCGCCACCGGCGACTTCTGCGGGACAGCCGCGGACACAGGCGGCGCCGCGGTGAGCCTCGTCGAGGTCAGCATCCGGCAGGGTGCCGGCAACTACTGGAACGGGACGACGTTCGGCAGCGCCACCGAAGTCCTGTTCAGCGCGACCGGGACGACGAGCTGGTCGAATGCGTTCGCCGCCGCGAACTTCCCGGCCGATGGCAGCTACACGATCCGGGCCCGGCCCACCGACAGCGTCGGCAACGTCGGATCGTTCGTTTCGGCGGCGTTCACGATCGACCGTGTCGCGCCCCCGGCGCCGACGATCACCGGCGGGCCCGCGAACCCCACGAGCTCGACGTCCGCGAGCTTCACCTTCAGCGACACCGAAGCCGGCGTGACCTTCGAGTGCGACCTCGACGGCGGCGGCTTTGCCGCCTGCACGAGCCCGAAGGACTACAGCGGCCTCAGCCAGGGCAGCCGTACCTTCCAGGTCCGCGCCGTCGACGCGGCGGGCAACGCGAGCACCTCGGCGTCGTCGACCTGGGTGATCGACACGACGGCCCCGAACGCCACGATCACGTTCCCGGCGGGTGGCGTTTTCTACAACACCGCGGGCTGGAACGGCGGCTGCGGCACGCCAGCGACCGGCGACGTCTGCGGCACGGCGAGCGACGCCGGCGGCAGCGGCGTCAGCCAGGTCCAGGTCAGCCTCCAGCAGGGTGCCGGCAATTACTGGAACGGGACGAGCTTCGGGAGCGCGACCGAAGTCCTCTTCACCGCGACCGGCACGACGAGCTGGAGTTACGCCTTCCCGGCGGCGAACTTCATCGCCGACGGCGCGTACACCCTGCGGGCCAAGGCGACGGACGCCGTGAGCCTCGTCAGCTCGGTCGACAGCGCGACCTTCACCATCGACCGCATCGCCCCCCCGGCGCCGACGCTCACGAGCAATCCGACCAACCCGTCGGCGTCGGCCAATGCGAGCTTCGGCTTCAGCGACACCGAGGCGGGCGTGACCTTCGA
>Ga0070697_100001686_pt1 | contig 16877 bp, 10 predicted proteins | sample KBSK1501metaG_FD_65475 | JGI IMG/M metagenome (GOLD analysis project Ga0070697, IMG submission 65475) | Corn, switchgrass and miscanthus rhizosphere microbial communities from Kellogg Biological Station, Michigan, USA - KBS K1-50-1 metaG | ecosystem: Host-associated > Plants > Roots >...
ACAAATCGAACCTGTACACCGTCGAGGTCTTCGACGGGTCGAGTTGGATCCCCGCATACGTCTACGGGTTCAGCCGCTCGAGCGTTACCTACTGGCATACCGGCACGAGTCCCTCGGTCAACTTTTTGACCTTCGGAACGACCGGCCAGGTCAACGTGCGGGTCACCAAGATCGGCGGATCGATTGCTTCGATCGACGTGAGCCCGCACAGCAAGAACATTCCTGTCACGCTCACCAGCGGTAAGGCTGTTCTCACGTTGAATCAGCTGAACAAAGCCTGGATCACGATCAACGGCGACGACGCGAACCCGTTGTTCATTTTCGCCGACCCGCCGAAGCCGCCGGTTCCCGCCGGCGCGACGTATGCCGGTCCCGGCATCGTGGACATCCCGCAAAACGGCGGCCATTATCAGCCGAGGAACGGCGAGATCATCTACTTGGACGGCGGCGCGTTTGTGCGAGGAAACCTCGACGTGACCGGAACGCGCAACGTTCAACTCATGGGACCGGGCGTGCTGTCGGGCGATCTCTGGACCAGCGAATCAATCAGCGCCTACCCGTTCAACATCTGGGTCAAGTTCGCGATGGTCACCGGCGATTGGTTCGGCGGGGACGCGGCGACCGTCAGCGGGGTCACCATCCTCGCGTCGCCCGCTTACAACTTTTTCGGCGGCGCCAACACCGTCTCGAACGTGAAGGTTCTGTCTCCGTGGTTCTATTCGACGGACGGCTTTCAGGGGGTCAGCCACGTCGATCAGAGCTTCATCTTCAACGGCGATAACGCGTTCGCACCGGGCGCCGCGGGCTTGCAAAACGAGAACCTCACCATCACCCATTGTTTCGGCGGGACCACGGAAAACTCGGTGTTCACAGGCGGCTACTTCGGATTCGAGGCGCATAAAGGCTACAGCGCGCTAGTGGATGACATCGACATCAAGACGTATTTGAGCGACGCCGGAGGGCCTCCGCTCTTGGCGTCCGTGTTTCAGGTATACGTCGACAACAGCGATCCAAACGCCGGCTACTCGAATCAGACGTACCAGAACGTTCGAATCGAAGGGAATGTCTCGACGCCCCTGCTGGAGCTGAAGAACACCGTCTATCCGTGGGGCGGGCCGTACGCGGTCAATCCGCCGCTCGGCAACAGCTACAACTTCATCTTCAAAAATATCACTCTGGAGGGGACGCAGAAGTACCGAAGCGAGATCAAGGGCTGGGACGGTAGCAACGGCTTTCACAATGTCATCCTCGAGAACTTCCGGATCAACGGAACGCTGGTCAACGCGTCGAACCTGTCGAGCTACTTCGACGTCAACAGCTACGTCTTCGGGCTCTACTACACGACGAGCACGAACTTCTACACCGTCACGCCGTGCAGGTTGGTCGACACGCGCAACCCGCCGGGCCGACTCGGAGGGCCCTCCCTCGCGGCCGGCCAGGGTCGGACGTTCACGCTGTCGGGCAACTGCGGCCTGCCGGCTGGCATCCGTGCCGTCTCGGTGAACGCCACGGTGACTCGACCGACCGCGGCTGGGTATTTGACTCTCTATCCCGGAGGACCCGCTCCGCTCGCGTCGAACATCAACTATCGAGCGGGGCAGACGCGGGCGAACAACATGGTCTTGCCGGTCGGTGGATCGGGCGAGGTCGTCGTGATCTGCGGCCAGGCCTTGGGGACGGTCGATTTCATTCTCGACGTCAACGGGTATTTCCAATGAGCAGCGAGACGCATTCCTCGGTGACCGATCGAAAGACCATAGCCGTTCCCGTTCCGAACACGCCAGTTAAGCCCTCCAGCCCGATGGGACTTCGCGGTAGACCGCGTGGGGGAGTAGGACGTCGCCGGGGAAATTAAATTCTGGAGCCCGGGACTCGTTCCTGGGCTTTTCTTTTCGAATCCTGGCTTCCCGGCTTTGCGTTAGACCGCTCCGTTATTGAATCCGGCCAGGCGTTCCGTCGTCTCGGCCCTGACGTTATCCGTCGCGATCTTTTTCTCTGCGGCCATCTGCGCCGCGGGCGTCGAGGTTTATCCGGGGCCGGGCGGCGGCGCGTATCAGTCGTCTCTCTACCAGGTGGAGGTCTTCGACGGAACGAACTGGATCCAGGCGTATGTCTACGGTTTCAGCCGTCTGAGCGTCTGCCATTGGCACTACGGGACCTACCCGACCGTCAACTTCCTGACCTTCGGCACGACGGGGACGGTCAATGTCCGGGTCACCCGGATCGCGGGTCCGATCAGCTCCATCGACGTCAGCCCGCACAGCAAGAACATTCCGGTGACCCTCACCGGCGGGAAAGCGGTGCTGACCCTCAACCAGAATCACAAGGCGTGGATCACGATCAACGGGGACGACGCCAACCCGCTCTTGATCTTTGCCGACCCGCCGAAGCCGGCGGTGCCGGCCGGTGCGACTTATATCGGCCCCGGCGTCCTCGACATACCGAGCCCGGGCAACCACTACAAGCCTGCGAACAACGAGGTGATCTATCTCGACGGCGGCGCCTTCGTGAGAGGAAACATCGACGTCACCGGCACCCGCAACGTCCAGATCATGGGGCCGGGTATCCTCTCGTTGGATCTGTGGAGGGGCGAGGACTTGCAGGGCCTCCCCTACAACCAGGCGATCCTGTATTCAGGGATCAAGGGCGATAAGTTCGGAAGCGCCGCCACCGTGAGCGGCATCACGATCCTCGACACGCCGAGCAGCGGCATCTGGGGAGGCGCCACCAACGTTCACGGCATCAAGCTCATCAGCCCCTGGTTCTTCGGCACGGACTCCTTCCCGTTCATCAGCCACATCGACAATACGTTCTGTTTCGCCGGCGACGAGGTCTTCATGCCCGCGTATGCCGGCTACCAGGGCCAGAACATGACGGTCACTTCTTGTTTTGCCGGCACATCGAACAACACCGTCTTCGCGGGAGGCTGGTGGGGATTCGAATCGATACCGGGCTATAGCGTGCTGGTGGACGACATCGACATCAAGACCTACAACAACGACGACTGGGTTCCCCCGGCACCGCTGTTCGGGTCCGCCTTCCAGGTATGGATGGACAACAACGCCCCGAATTTCGGATATGCCAACCAAACGTACCAGAACATCCGGATCGAGGGGAACCTTCCGGGCCCGCTGCTTTCGCTCCAGAACATCGTCTATCCGTTCGGCGGACCCTATGTTTGGGATCCGCCGCTGGGCAACGCCTACAACATCACGTTCAAGAACATCACCCTGGAGGGAACGCAGAAATACCTGAGCGAGCTGAAGGGCTGGGATGGGAGCAACGGCTTCCATAACGTGATCCTCGAGAACGTCCGGATCAACGGAACGCTCGTCAACGCGTCGAACCTATCGAGCTACTTCGATGTCCACAACGTCTTCGGGCTCTACTTCACGACGAGCACGAGCTTCTACACGGTCACGCCGTGTCGGCTGGTCGACACGCGCAACCCGCCGGGGGGACTCGGAGGGCCCTCTCTGGCGGCTGGCCAGGGCCGGACGTTTACACTTTCGGGACAGTGCGGCCTGCCGGCCGGTATCCGTGCGGTCTCGGTGAACGCCACGGTGACTCAACCGACCGCGGCAGGGTTTTTGACCCTATATCCGGGAGGGCCTGCGCCGCTCGCCTCGAACATCAACTATCGGCCGGGTCAGACGCGAGCCAACAACGCGGTGCTCCCCGTCGGCGGCTCGGGCGAGATCGTGGTGCGCTGCGGGCAGGCGTCCGGGACGACCCAGTTTGTGCTCGACGTCAACGAGTATTTTCAGTAAGCATCGAGACACATTCCTCGGCGATTTATCGAAAGGTCGCACCCATTCCCATTCCGAAAACGGCAGTTAAGCCGTCCAGCCCCGATGGTACTTCGCGGTAGACCGCGTGGGAGAGTAGGACGTCGCCGGGGAATTATTTTGAAGCCAAGGACTCGTTCCTGGGCTTTCTCTGCCTGCAAATCATCCCGGCTGTTGCAAACGCGCATCCGCGCACTTGACAGCGATTTCACGGCGGGAAAATACTCTCGCGCCAGCGGGGGTCTCCGTCCTGCAGCTTGGACCTATGATCACCACCCGGCGGCCCCGGAGCTCCCGGCCGATTCTTTTCGACGGCACTCACCGAGGGCCGTCGATCGGAGGGGATGATGCGTGCACCGGCAAGACTCGGAGTCGGATTGGGCCTCTTTCTCGCGGCGGGTCGCTTTGCGAGGGGCGACACCTTCACCGTGTTGAACACCAACGACTCGGGATTGGGGAGCTTGCGGCAGGCAATTCTGGATTCGAACGCGCTCGTCTCGGGACCGAGAATCATCGCCTTTAATATCCCGGGCGCCGGCCTTCACACGATCAAGCCGCTTTCCGCACTCCCGAGCATCACCCAGTCCGTCACGATCGACGGCTACACGCAGTCGGGCTCGAGCATGAACAGCAACGCGTTTCCGGCTGCGCTCAACACCGTTCTCCAGATCGAGCTCGACAACACGAACTCACAGCTGCGATTCGACGCGCCGGCGTGCATCGTTCGCGGGCTGGTGATCAACCGCGGCCTGGACAACATCGTGATCAACGCCGACGACATCGTCGTGACGGGGAACTTCATCGGGACCAATGCCGCCGGAACGATGGCGCTCCCCAACGCCGGCGGCGGTTACGGTGTCCATATCCTGGGCGTCCGGCATCGCGCCGATATCGGTTACGGCGGTGGGGCAGCCGTTACCGAGCGCAACCTGATCTCGGGTGACGCCCAGGGAGGGATCTTCGGGTCCGCGGGTGTCGCGGGCAATGGGAGCCCGGACGGCGTCATCCTCGGAAACTTCATCGGCACGGACGTCACGGGAGTCGTGGCGCTCGGTCGGCCCGGCGCGGTGGGGGTGAGCACTGCGAACTCCCAGGTCGTCGGGAACCTCATCTCCGGCAACCCCGGCGGCGGGGTCAATGTCATGGCGCCCGGCAATTCGGTCGTCCAGGGCCTCTGCGGCGGGCCGAATCCGGGGCAGATGATCGGTACGAAGCGCGACGGAGTGACGGCACTGCCCAACGGCGGCTTCGGCGGAGTGATCGTCCACGGCAGCCAGTCGGTCATCGGCGGAGGGCCCTGCATCGGAGAGGGAAATGTCATCGCTTTCAACAACGGATTCGGCGTCGATGTCGTTCCCGGCTCCACTCTCAACCGGATCACTTTCAACTCGATCCACGACAACACATCGCGCGGCATCTCTTTGACCGACACCTCGACGCCGCTGCCAAACGACGACTGCGATGTCGATACGGCGCCGGGCAACGAGGGCCAAAACACTCCCGTGATCACGACCGCGAACATCTCCGGGACGTCGGTCTCGATCGTGGGAACGTTGAACAGCAAGCCGAACACGAGTTACGGCATCGAGATCTTTTCGAACGCCTCTTGCGATGCTTCCGGTTACGGGCAGGGACAGACCTGGATCGGCTCGACCTCCGTCGTGACCGGCGCGGACTGCAACACGAATTTCGTCCTCTCGACCACGTTCCCCTCCGGCCAGACCATCTTCACGGCGACCGCCACGGACGTCAGCTCCGATCCCAACGGTCATCGCAGCACCTCCGAGTTCTCGGCCTGCTTTCCTCCGAGCTTTCCCGGCGCGTCCTTCTTCACGGTCGCACCCTGCCGGGTGGCGGACACCCGAGACCCGGCGGGTCCCTACGGCGGCCCGGCGCTGGCGGCCAACGTGGATAGGACGTTCGTCATCGGCGGGCAGTGCGGGGTCCCGATTGCCGCGAAGGCCGTCTCCTTCAACTTCACGATCACCCAGCCGACCGCATTGGGCGACCTGCGGGTCTTCCCGGCCGGCGGCGGGCTTCCGCTCGTTTCGACGCTCAATTGGAAGCCGGCTCAGACGCGGGCCAACAACGCCATCGTCGGCCTGGGTCCCTCCGCGGACATCACGGTCCATCCGGACCAGGCATCCGGGACCGTACATCTGATCATCGACGTCAACGGATATTTTCAATAGCGCGCCATGTAGCCCCACAGAGACGCTACCTGACCCAAGAAGCCAAGAAGCGTCTGATCGGCAACGGGACATACGACGCCGACGGAACTGTGCGCCCGGATAACGGTGCCTGCCTTCCCCCGGTCCCGCGTGCGGGTGTGATCCTCGCGCCGCGACGCCCGGGAAACTGAGGCCGGGGTAGCCGTCATTCGGTGTGTCTGACACTGTTCCGGAAACAGAGCGTCCACAGGATCGTCTATATCCATGTCGATATAGTCCGCCGAGGCCCGGCCCCGTTCCCCACTCGGCCGACACCGATCAGATCGCCCACGAGCTGCGTGAGTGCGGCGAGCCGAGGACGCGCGAACTTTTGGGCGACGATAATCCCTCGCCGTTCGAGCTCCCCGAGGAATTCCTGCGGTAAGGGTGCCGGCATTTGCCGGAATCCCTCTGTGACGACGGGATATGCGATACGAAGCAGAGGACTGGTCACCAGCTCGAAGCAGTAAACCCCTCCCGGCTTCAGCACCCGCCGGATTTCGTCCAGCGCCGCGCGCCAGCCGGGCACGAGATGAATTGCGCCGAAGTCGAACACGCCGTCGTACGTCGCGTCGGCCGCGGCGATCGCCGTCGCATCGCCGAGGGTCAACCGAACCTGACCGGGAGGCCGGCGCGCGAGGCGGTGGCGGGCCCGAGCGATCATTCTTGGGTCCAGGTCGAACGCATGGACCTGCGCCGCTCCCAATCGATCCAGCAGAGTCTCGACACCCGCCCCTCCTCCGCAGCCCACTTCCAGAACCCTGCCGCCGTCGACCCGCCCGCCGAGGCGCTCCAGCAGGCAAGCCACGTACCGCCGTTGCACGAAAGCACGGGCCGGACTATTCATGGCCGCTCGACCGAGCCAGTTGAGCTTCATGCTGCCCGTCCCCTTCGGAGCAGATCACTCTAGCCCCGGGCCGATGGCGATGTCGCGGTGCACGAAGTCGGCGAGAGGGTTCTAACCGGACAACCGGCCGCTGCTCGGCGGGCGAAACGCCCCGGGCTTCGACTTTCCACTCAACACTCTTCGCCTCCGGTCAGTAGAACCTGGCATGAAGCGGAGTTGCGAGTGGTCCCGTCAGCGGCCTCGTTGCTGCTGAGCCGGCCGGTGACCGCGGTGGCGGCCGGGCCGGAACTTTCCCCCGCGTCCGCCCTCGCGATTCGCGCGCGCGAGGGGGACGACCGTGCCTTCGACCAGTTGATGGCCTCCACCCAGGATCGGATCCAGGCGCTCGCGTGGCGGCTGCTCGGGAATCTGGACGATGCTCGGGACGCCACGCAGGAGACCTACTTGCGCGTGTACCGACACCTCGCGCGTTACCGGCCGGATCACGATTTCGAGGCATGGCTCTACCGGATCGCGGTGAATGCCTGCCGCGACCTCCACCGGCGTCGCGGGTCTGGCACGGTGCGCTCCTTCGAAGGGGAGACTGCAGCCGGCCGCATCGCGGAATTGTGCAGCGAAGTGGATTCGGAGGCGATGGCCTTGCGGGCGCAGCGCCGGCGGCTGGTGCTCGAGGCCCTGGCGGCTCTTCCGCCTCGCCAGCGAGCTGCACTGGTCCTTCACGATCTGGAGGGAAAAACGTCCCAACAGGTGGCGCGGATTCTCGGATCGAGCCCGGGCACGGTGCGGTCGCAGCTGGCCACCGCCCGGGCGCGTCTGAAGCGAGCCTTCGCGCTGCTCGCGTATCGAAGAGATGGGAGGACCCGATGAACTGTCGCCGTGCGGCCCGACTCCTCTGTTTCGACATCGGAGAAGACCTGCCCGCTCGTCTGCAGTCGGCGGTAGCCAATCACCTCGCGATCTGCCCGGCCTGCCGCGGCTTTCGAGACGATCTCTCGGCCGCATTGGAAACCGCGCGATCCCTGGAGGTCCCCGCCTTGGAGCACGGCGGCGAGGAGCTGCGCCGCCGGGTCTGGCGTGAGGTCCAGAGAGACCGTGATCGGGCGAATACGCGAAACGCGGAGAGGTTTCGACTCGTCATCGCCGCGGCCGGCTGCTCGGCGGCCCTTTTCCTGTCGCTTTCCTTCCTCCTCCGGCGTCCGGCAGCGGAGCCCGGTCGGCTGGCCGCTCACGCCTTCCCCGCTGAGATCACCTCGGCGCCGGTTCGCACCGCCCCCGCCGGGGAGAGCTCGCCGACGCGGCCAACTGGCCCGCTCACAGCGGTTCTCGCTTCGCGACCGCCAACGGACGCCAGAGAAAGCGGCGGCATCACTCGCATCGAATTCCGAACGCCTGACCCGCAGATCCGCATCATCTGGTTAGTCGGACAGCAAGCGCCCGAGTCTTCTCCGGCGCTGTCGCCCGGCCCCAAACAGGAGGTCTCATGAAGTCTCCGGCTTGTTTTTCGCTTGGCCTCTTCCTCCTCTTCGCCATGCCGGCCTCTCCGGTCCGCGCGCAACCGTCCGGTTCCACGGATGCCTCCAAGGCGGAGCCGGCCCCGGAAAATGGGCTGCGTAACCTCGTCTTCGAAGCCGAGCATCGGGATGTCGGCGATCTTTCGGCTGCGGTGCGAGTTTTCGGAAGCGGCGTTCGAGGGGCCGCTCTCTCTTTCAGTCGGGAGTTTCGGACGATTACCGTTCGCGACCTGCCGGAGAACGTGGCTGCGATCGAAGGCGCGTTGAAAAGGCTCGACGTGGCTGAGCCGCCCCGAGCGGATGTGGAGCTCCGCCTCTATGTCTTGATCGCAACCAACGTACCGGCGGGCGCCGGCCGCGTTCCCGAAGAGCTCGCGCGAGCGATCGATGCTTTAAAGGCGACTCTTCACTACAAGGGTTACGCGCTGGCCGCGTCGTTCACCGAGCGGGTCCGCGACGGATCGCGCGGGATTCTGGGAGAGGGAGTCGCGCAGATCGATGACGACTCCGGCCCGAAACCCGGAAAACGGACGATGCAGGCCGAGTACCGCATCGGCCAGGTCTCGATCGAGACGTCCGGACCCGCGACGCGCGTCAAGCTCGACGGTTTCTCCCTGGCTCTGGTCGGCGGCGGCCGCGCTCAGCTGAAGACCGACGTGACCCTCGCCGATGGAGAGAAGGTGGTCGTGGGAACCTCGACGGTCCAGGACAAGGGGCTCGTCGTGCTCCTGTCCGCCCGCGTGATCCGCTAACCGGAACACCGGCGGCTCTGCTCAACGCTGGCGCGCCGATCGCCGCAGGACAAGCGCGCCGGAGCGAGGCCGGGAGTTGCATCACTCCGCCCTTCTCCGGTACTCCGTTATCGACTTCAGCGTTACGTCGTACTAGTCGGAGGAGGCTGCCTGCGGCTGAAAGCGCCACAGACTGCTTCGAATGGACACGCCCATGGCGAGCAGCTGGCCGTCCCTCGTCCAGACTGGATAGTGGAGATTTCCGTCGAAGGTGAGCGGCACGCGCTCGAGCGTTCCACTTCCTGGCTCGAGAAGAGCCACACCGCGCAAGGAAGAGTCGCCCGAGGTCGCGCCGATCGCGATCCGGCCGTCCGGGCCGACCGCGCCGTTGGTGATGGGCTCCTGAACCTGTCGCAGGGTTCCGGAAAAGAGCAGAGGAACCTCGGTCCCGCCATCCAGAGACGTCCGGTAGAGGCGGACACCGGCGGGCTCGTTGACCTGAACAATCAGCGTGCCCGGCGGCCGCGGGTCGACGGCCACGCCGTTGCCCGCGCGAAGTTTTCGGGGAGCTCCTCCGGAAAGATCCAGAGCGAAGAGAGATCCTGTGTCGGTGTAATAAAGCGTGCGGCCGTCCGGCGAGGCCGCCAGAGCCTGAGGCGTGGCCCCGGCCGTCGATTCCAGTCGGCGCAGAATGCGCCCGTCGGAGATCGAGGCGATCGTGATGACCGGACGGGACCCAACTCCTCCGGAGAGAAAAGCGACCTGATTGTCCCCGAGCATCGCGACCGGCGGGGTCGCCTGCTCGGAGAGATCGAGAAAGGACCGGAGCTGGCCTTCCTTTCCGGCGACGAACAGTCTCCGGCGGCCCAGCACCTGACTGGGTAGAAGCAACGCGCCGTCGGGCAATGCGATCGGGCTCGTCAGAAGACCTCCGGCGGTCGTCGCGACGCGCTCCGGTGTCCCGCCGCTCGGCGGAAAGCGGAGGACTTCCGCGGGGCTGTCCATCGTGCTGACGTAGACGCTTCCATCTTTGCCGGCGTCCAAGTTCCAGGGCCGGCCGGTCACGGGAAAGAGCCGCTCGGACTGGTCGCCCTCGGCCGACACGGAGATCGCCTGCTGCAAATCGCCGAAGCTCAAGAAGGCCAGCACGGATCGGCCGTCGCCGCCGACCGAAAGGGGAGGAACGAGCGGGAGCTGGGAAGCGAAGGGTGTGGCGCGGCCGGTTCCGAGATTGAGCAGATAGGCGCGTCGAATCTTTTCTTTTCCGTTGGCGAGCTTTCCCCAGAAAAGCGCCCTCTGGCCGTCCGGAAACGCTCGCGCGCTCCAAGTGAAACCCTCCGCGACAACGGCCGGTCCCAGGGGCAGGACTTTGCCCGAATCGGGCCAGAACCGGTGAAGCTGAAAGTTTCGCGCGGCGTCGCGCTTGACGACGAGCAAGCTTCCATCGGGCAGCGCTTCCGGGCCTTCCGCCTCCTCGAGAACGAGACGTTCCTCGCCGCCCAGCGGCGGAACGCTGAAGATTCCGTGGGGCACGTCGCTGACCCGATCGAAATAGATCTTGTTCCCGTCGCGCGACCAGCAGACCTTTCCGATCGTCCCCGGACCGCTGCGCCGGGTGAGCACCGTCCAGTCCCCCGATGCGATCTTCATCACGCCCACGTGGGAGGCAGGACCCAGAAGAGCCGCAAACGCAAGCGCCTGGCCATCCGGAGAGACCCTCGGAGCCATGACGCGGCTCATGGTTCCGAGCAAGAGATCCCCTTTCCAGGTCGGCGCGGGCGGTTCCGTCTGCCGTCCCCGAAACCAATGGCCCGCGAAGGCCCCGCCGCCGAAGAGTGCGACTCCCGCCAGAAGAAGCAGGACAAACTCCAGCACCCGCAGGGAACGTCGGCGGGCTTGGGGCCGTGCGGCCGGAGCCTCTCCGGCTGTTCTCGGAGTCCGGGTCGTCCGCGCCTCCCCGGGCCGGGCGGCTTCGGAAGTTCCTTCCGGCCTCCCGGCTCTCATCATGCGAGAGTCGCCCCCGAGCTGGGCGAGGTTGTCTCGCATCTGCCGCAGATCGCGCGCGAGATCGCGGGTGGAGCCGTAACGCTCCTCGGGACTCTTCGCGAGGCAGCGCTCGACCGCCCACCGCAGCGGAGGAGGGACTCGAGGGTTCGCGGTCTCCAGCGGTTCCGGGTCTTCCTGGATGACCGCGGACAGAGTCTGCACCGCGGTCGGGCGCAGGAAGACGCGGCGACGCGTCAGCATCTCGTAGAGGATCAGGCCGAGGGAGAACTGATCGGATCGGAAATCAACGGCGCGGCCGGCCGCCTGCTCGGGAGACATGTACTCCGGCGTTCCCATGATCACGCCCGTTTGGGTCAGGGGCTCGGCACCGGCTGCGGGCAACGCGGAGTAGAGCTTCGCGAGGCCGAAGTCGAGAATCTTCACGAAGCCGTCCCGGGTCACCATGATGTTCTCGGGCTTCAAATCCCTGTGGGCGATGCCCGCCTCGTGGGCCTTGGCGAGCCCGTCGGCAATCTGAATGCTCAGATCGAGCGCGCGCCGTACGGCGAGTGGACCCGCGTCGACCAGGTCGCGCAGCCGGATCCCTTCGATCAACTCCATCGCGAAGAAGGGGGCGGAGTCCGCGTGGCCGATCTCGAAAATCGTGACGATGTTGGGGTGATTGAGCGCCGAAGCGGAGCGCGCTTCCTGCGCGAAACGGAGCAGTCCTTCGCGGTCGGACAGGAAGCGGGCAGGCAGAACCTTCAGGGCCACCTCCCTCCCGAGGCGGGAATCGCGAGCCCTGTAGACCTCTCCCATTCCCCCCGAACCCAGAGGAAGGAGGATTTCAAAGGGCCCGAGCCGGGTACCGGCCTGGAGTGTCACCTGTCCACACAGGATAACCGAGCAAGGAGGCAGGCTGCCCCTCGCCCATCCGGAGGGCCCGTGACTACGCTCGAAAAAGCCTTTCCGGGCCGCTCACTTCGGCAGCGTTCGCGGAGGTCCTCGCTCCGTAGAGGGCCGAGCGTCTCTCGCCGCAGCTCGCGCAGGTCCCGTGGGGGTGATCCGACCGGAGACCATTCCGGATGCGCGCCAGAGGCTCTCCCGTCGAAATCTCCGCGAGACCTTGGGCCGGAAAGAACCCGATCGGGTCGCGATCCCAGTAGATGCACGGAGCGACGGCGCCGTTGGGACGGATGACGTAGTAGTCGCCGGGATAGGCGCAGCCGTTCTCCTTTTGCTTGCGCACGTAGCGCCTGTACTCCGGCCTGTCGATGCCGGCGCGGATGCGCCAGAGTCGGCGCCGCACCTGGGAGGCGAGGCCGCGAGGTCGAGGCTGGCCGGATTCGAATTCCGGATAGGACGCCAGCCGCAGGCCGCGGCGCACCGCGTCCTGGGCGGCGGCGGCGAGCTCTGCGTTCAGGCGCGCCGGTTCTTCGTAAGAGAGAAGCTCCGGGGTGACATCGACGCCGACGGTCGGTGAGACATAGCGAACATCGAGCTCGCTCGCCCCCCACTTCTCTGCGAAGGCGGGAAGCGAGGCGAGCTCCGCGCGGTTGGACTTCATCCAGGTGAAGATGATGCGAAGGCGCGGGCGATCCGTCCGATTTCTCTTCTTGACCGCACGCAAGAGCTCCAGACGCGAGACGAGCTGCTCCCAGCGGGCGGGAATGCGGATTTTCTCGTAGGTCTCCGGTGTCGTTCCGTCGATCGAGGCGGCCACGGTTGCGACCCGGTTGCGGATCAGGGACTCCGCCGTCCCATCCGTGAGAGCCAGGAGGTTCGTGGGGAACCACAGGTCCGGCACGCCATACCGGCCCGCCACGTCGAGAATGTCCCGAAATCGCGGATGGATCATCGGCTCGGCGGCGCAGCCGAGGGCGACCCTGCGGGCTCGCGGAAAAAGCTCCGCCGCGATCTTCTCGAACATCGGGAGCGTCATGTTGCCGTCAGCGGCCGTGGGAACGTCCGCCGGCGGAAAATCCAGCCGATCGATCGCCGAGAAGTAGCACATCACGCACTTCAAGTTGCAGCGCGCGGTCAAGTCGAGGATGACGTGGAGAGGGCGCGACATGGTCTGATTATGGCATCCGAGCTCCGACGAAGAGGGCGAAATCGGGCTCGATCGCGTCTGCGCGAAACAGACGGTCTTCGGATTCGCAGAGCGTCGCGAGCAGATGATCGTCCTCCGGATGGCCGGCTCGAAAATTCGCGATCACCCCGAAGAGCAGGGGGTTTAAGAGCCCGCCTCCATACGGGCACTCCCATTCGGTTGCGAAGAAGCGCCGTGCGAGCGGCAGAACCTCCTCGCTCCGCACTGCCTCCGTGGGATCTTCCCGCTCCACCTGGTCGCGGCTCAATCGCTCGCGGCGCCACAGCAGCCGTCCCGTCAGGTGGTCGACCCGCAGCCGGTCCGGAAGGACGCGAAAGTATCGATTGATGAGATCCATCCGCTCGTCGTCGTACTGAAAGCGGTTGGGGCCGACGTACTCGTTGAAGAAGAACTTTCCTCCCGGCCGCAGAGCAGCCCCGACGCGCCGATAGAGCCCTTCGAGATTCGTAATGTGGTGAAGGACGTCGTTCGCGAAAATGGCGTCGAATGGCCCGTCGAGCGCCTCGTTCTCGAGATCGACGACCCGATACTCGATCGACGCGTGCCCGCTTTCTTCCGCTCGGGTCCGGGCTCTCGCCACGGAGTCGGCCGCGAAATCACAGGCGACGATCGAACGAAATCGCCCGCGCCCGGCGAGGGCCCGTTCGAGCCAGCCGGAACCGCACCCGAGGACCAGTGCACGGTCGAGCGACGGCCCGAGGTGACGCCACTCCGCGTAGGTCAGCCAGTCGCAGCCGGGATCCCCCGAGGCGAGCCGGTGGAGATAGCGCCGCACGACCGGCGAAGCCGTCCAGACGAGGTTCTCGAGGCTCGCGGTGAAGGAGTCGCTATCCCAGCGAGTCTGCATCGATAGACGCTAGGCTCGTGCTGTGCGGCGGAGTGCCGCTTCGCAGAGCAGGACGCTGGGCGCCGGGCGCTGGACGGAGCGAACCGAAGCTCTCACTTGGCGTGGATCGCTTCCAGGAACTCCTGGAGCACCTTCGCCGGCAGAGGGCGCGGCCCATCGGAGCCGGATGCCTCGGCGATGATCACGTGCGGGAGCTCCGGAGTGTCTTCCCACGTTTGATGCCGTTCGAGGCCGCGAAGCTCGGCGGCCGCGCTCTCGCCGTACCGGTGGAAAGAGACGGACCGAAAACCCGCGGCGTGAAGCACCGACTCGAGAGTCTCGCGGTTGTAGAGGAACTGATGACCCCATCCGTGAAAGGCGCGATTCAGTTGAAAGCAATCGGAGATCTTCGTCTCGTCCGAAGACGCTGCGCCGGTCCGGTAATGTGTCGCGTAGACCCAATCGAGATTGGGCGTCGACAACCGCAGGATTCCTTCCGGAGCGAGCGTTCGCCGGCACTCCCGCAGAAAAGCGAGGCCGTCTTCGAGCGCCAGATGCTCGAGAAAATGTTCCGCGTAGATCGCGGAAGCATTCTGGAATGGAAGACCCTGACGCACGTCGAGCACTCGATCGACGCCCGGAACCTCCCGATTGTCGATGTTGATCCAGCCCGGGATGGCCTCTTGGCCGCAGCCGATGTGCAACCGTGTCGTCGTCGGCGTCGTCGCCGACGACGGCTCCGGCTCGGAGGCTCTCCGAAAGAGTTTCATGGTGTTGCGGGCTGTTTACCACAACGGATCGGAGCGGTCGAGGCGCGCCAACCGCGAAACCGGTGCTAGCATCTCGAACGGCGAAGGAGGTTCTCGTGAAGAGACATTCGATTCTCTTTCCCGTCGTTCTCTCCCTGTTTCTCCCCCCGCTCTTGCTGCGCGCCCAGACGACCGGTTCCGTCGTCGGACGGGTGACGGACGACCAGGGAGGCGGCCTGCCCGGCGTCACGGTCGAAGCCCGTGGCGCGGCGCTGCCGGGCGTACAGGTCGTCATCACTCAGAGTGACGGAACCTATCGGCTCGCCCTCCTGCCGCCCGGCGCTTACGTCCTCTCCGCCAGCTTGCCGGCCTTCGGCCGGTCGGAGCAAAACGTTGTCGTGCCCCTCGACCGGACGGTGACGGCCGATTTCCGGCTGCGCGCGACGGCCAAGGAGTCGATCGTGGTCTCGGGAGAAGCTCCGGCGGTCGACACGACCTCCACCGCGCTCGGCACGAATCTGAACACGCGCCAGATCGAGACGCTCCCGTCCGGGCGCAACTACACGTCGATCGTCCAGGTGGCGCCGGGTGTGTCCACCCAGACCTCGAACACGGACGCCTTCGCCAACACGATCAGCGTGTACGGATCCTCGGGGCTCGAGAACAGCTTCGTCATCGACGGCGTCGATACCAACGGCGTCGAGTATGGCGCGCAGGGCAAGGAGCTCAACTTCGAGTTCATCCAGGAGATCGACATCAAGACCGGCGGCTACCAGGCGGAGTACGGGCGTTCCACCGGCGGAATCATCAACGTCATCACGAAGTCGGGTGGCAACGAGTTTCATGGGGATGCCTTCGGCTACTACACGAAGGACTCGCTGCAGGCGGACAATGCGCACCCGAATGAATCGCTGCTGGGGACGAGCCTCGGCTTTACACGGGAGGACTACGGCGCGGATCTGGGCGGCTACATCTTGAAAGACCGGCTCTGGTTCTTCGGGGCCTATGACCGCGTCGCCAACACGACGACGAATCTCCTGACCGCCGGCCCGAACGAGGGGTCGACGGCCGACAGCAAGAGCACACGCAATCTCGGCTCCGGCAAGATCACCTGGCAGATCGCCTCCTCGCATTCCTTCGTGGCGAGCTTTTTCCAGGATCCGCGCGTGGACACGGGCGCCATCAACGACGGCGCGCACACGTTGAATGGCCCTTTCTCGACGTTCCTCGGCCGCCAGGATTTCGGCGGGCGGGACTACTCGGGCCGGTACAACGGCGTTCTCGGATCCTCCTGGCTCGCCACCGCCCAGATCGCTCTCCACGAAGAGCGCAACTCGGTCGGGCCCGCAACGGCGGACGGAGACGCGATCCAATACATCGACACGAGAAGGGACGATCTTCAGTCGGGCGGATTCGGCCTGATCCAGGACAAGACCTTCAAGCGCTACTTCGGCGGCCTTTCCGTCACCAAGTACCTCGGACATCACGAGATCAAGGGGGGCCTCGAGTACGAGAGGGAAACGGCGGCCGTGACTAAACGGGAGTCGGGAGGTCAGCTCGTCACGATCTTCGACAATCCGGACAACGCGAAGCTACCCGTCTATCAGCACTTCTACTGGTCGGTGCCGGGAGCGACCTTACCCGCGAACATTCCGATCTCGCAGTTGAACGCCAGCCCGAAGCACAAGATGTACTCCGCGTACCTGCAGGACTCCTGGGCGGTGCTCCCGAACCTGACGGTCAACGCAGGTGTTCGGTGGGACCGGCAACAGATCTTCGACGCCTCGGGCACGAAGCAGATCGACCTGAAGAAGGACTACGCGCCTCGCCTGGGCGTCGTGTGGGACCCGACGAAGGATCACCGAACGAAGGTGTTCGGCTCTTTCGGCCGCTTCTACGAAGAGATCCCGATGGATCTGGTCATCCGCTCCTACTCCTTCGAGCAACAGCCCGTCATCTACAACTTCGATCCGGTCTCGAACAAACCCGATGACACGGCCGCGGTGATCGCCGGGGACGCCAACAAAGTCCTGGGCGGCTTCACCGAACCATCAGACCCGAATCTCCGAGGGCAATACCTGCGGGAGTTCCTGCTCGGAGCCGAGCGCGAAGTGAT
>Ga0070697_100001687_pt1 | contig 16877 bp, 10 predicted proteins | sample KBSK1501metaG_FD_65475 | JGI IMG/M metagenome (GOLD analysis project Ga0070697, IMG submission 65475) | Corn, switchgrass and miscanthus rhizosphere microbial communities from Kellogg Biological Station, Michigan, USA - KBS K1-50-1 metaG | ecosystem: Host-associated > Plants > Roots >...
AACCGAGCGCAAGCTATTCGAGCGGGCCGTGAACCTTTGGCCCCTAGCCTGGTTGACTATGGTGGCTATCAAATCCCTCAAACTGAAGCAGCGAGGCTGGCACAGCAGAGGGCATTGGCAGAGGGCAAGCCCGTTGCGAAACGTCGTTACACGATAGGCAATCAGATCGTTGAGGAGCAGCCTGACGGATCGCTTAAACCTGTGTTTACGGGCGCGGCGAAGCCAGAGAAGCCCGAAGCAGACAGTGGGACGCTTTCCTCTTGGTACTACAAGAAACAATCAGAGGCCGAAGCAAATGCCAAGGCATTACGAGATCAGGCAGACTTGATTACTGTGGGCGTTGATGCGTCAGGGTATCCCGATAAGAACGCCGAACTACAGAAGTCTGACTTGCTCCGTCGCGCTAGCGAGGCGGAAAAGGCAGCGCAAGACTATCGCGACAAGGGTGACGTTGAGGCCACAAAGCCAAAACGAGCGACATCGCGTGTACAAACATTCAAGCCCGCGCGAGATGGTAAGTATCATTACACGCCCGAACAGATTCGTGCGTCACTTCAGCCGGGACAGACTTACGAAGAGATTTATGCGAAGTTGAAGGCTAATCCTAAAGTCGCCATAGATGAGCAGTAATGCCCGATGTCCTCGATCCGTTATCTGAACTCACTCGCCCCAGCGATCCCAACCGTGACGCGCTGAATAATCCCCGCGTCCGCAAATTCCTCGACCGCATAGGCAAATCAGAAGGCGCGGACTACAACACTCTCGTAGGCGGGTCCCGCATTAACGATCTTTCTCGCCATCCGAATAAGGTAGGGCTGCAGACTTCTGCCGGCCCCTCTACTGCATTTGGGAAGTATCAGATTGTCGGCATAACGGATCGTTCTAAACTGGCAAAGTATCGTCATCTTGATTACTCGCCAGAGAATCAGGATCTTCGGGCCGTTGAACTCCTGAGACAAACAGGAGCATTGGAAGCCTTGGAACAGGGAGACGAAGCCGCCGCAATTAAGCGAGCGTCTAAAGAGTGGGCATCGTTACCGGGAAGTCCATTACCCGGCCGGAAGAATTACGCTGCATTCAAAGACTCAGTGATTCAAGATCCGCTAACGGAATTGACGCAAGGCCAAGCCAAGACACCTAAAGTCGATCCGCTAACCGAGATCACGTCTCAACCTCCAGTGCTCACCCGACAACCTGGACGATTTGATGCGACGGCTGAAGCAAGGCCGGTCCGGCGCCGTCCTCATGTGCAAGCACAGCCGCCAGCAAGTACCCGGTCGGGATTGTTTGGGCGGGGACAAGTAGAGACGAGTGGGTTAAGCGGACGAGCCGCGCCGCCAACGTCAACGAGATCGGGAAAGTTTGCTGTTCCGTTGGATGCTCGCAAGGTGGTTGAGTCAACCATCATGGACTACCAACCGAGTGACACTTTGGAGGCCCAAGCCGGTCGTGATGTACTGGCTCAGGAAGATACGCTGGCTGGAAATTTGAAGCACGGGTTTGATGTTTTTACTGATCCAATCGGGACGTTTACTAAATCTCGCGGGCAGCGATTAGAAGAAGCGATCGCTCAACGGATAGAACAGCAGAAGCGAGCGCAAAGCCCTGAAGTGGTTGCCGAACGGAAGGATTTCGGTTCACAACCCGCGCCGATTCGAGCCTTGACGATGCCTGCCGGTCGTGCCGGTGCGGGGATTGTGAAGATGCTGGCTGGGTTGAGTAGCTGGGGAGGGGTTGCGCCGAATGAGGCCAGTGACTATCTGAACAAACGCGCAACTTTATTGGAAGACGCTGCGTCACTTCCACCGCTTAATGCCCAAGGAGAAGAGATTGTCCGCGGACTGCCCGAAAAGGCGACAGGCGCAGTTCTCGACATCGGGTTTACCGTGGCGCAGTTGATTGCGATGAAAAAGGCCACGGGGATGAGTCTTAGTTCGCTGATGGCGACCGAAACGGCGTTAAAGACATCCGACAAGCCCATGCGCGAGCGAGCGGCAGCAGTGGCCCATGCGTATGGCATGGGTAAGATTCTCGATCAGCATTTGTCTCGCCCAGTAAGCGCAGCTTTATTTGGAGGACCGACAGCAGTCTCTACGGGACTTGAATATGCGCAAGGTAATATGAGTTTAGAGGATGCGTTACTGCAAACTGGTGTTGAGACGGGTGCAGGCGCAATACTAGCAGGCGGTAAGCCAAAGAGAGGAGTGAGAGGAAATGTCGAACGCGGAATTCAGGCGGCTGATAATCAAAATAACAGTCCGTCAGTTGCAACAAGAACAGGGACGCTACCCGAAGCGAGTGCGCCGAAGAATCGGACGGCTGATTCGCAAACCATCCAAGCAGGAGTAAAATTAGCTAATGTCCAACCTGCCAACTTACGCCCTGAAGCACAGCAACCAATCGTGGTTCCCCGTCGAGCCGTTACCGAACCGCCAACTCGCGGAGACGTTAGAACGAGTGAGGCTGTGGAGGGATCGCGGCGGGAGCCTCTTGCGGAAGTTGCCCAAGAAGTACCGCCGCAGAGCGGGCAGATTGATCCGACGACTGCGCCACCTCAACCCCGCTGGCTACACAGAGACTTCGGAGAAGTAAAACAATCTGAGAATCAGGCTGGTGTAGGCCAAGGAAAAGTCCGTGTTGTAGCCGAGGACGGAGTTGAGCACGTTATTCAGAAACCGAAAGGAACTGGCGCTGGAAATCAGATAGCAATTCCAGTTCGTAAACCCGCCGCAAAGCCCGTCAAGGAACCTGCTTCAGTCTCACCGATAGAGGAAGGCGTGTCTAAGGGCGCGCCTTCTCCTGCAAAGGTTGAACCTATACGACGTGAAGTAAAGCCTCCGGCTGTTGCGCCTGAACCTTCAACAACGAGTGCTCGCAATGAGCAACTAGCCGCTGATAGAGCAGAGTTAGACTTGCCTGAGTTGCCCATTGTTGAGCGTAAGAAATGGCAACAAACTCTCGATGAAGCGAAGGCTAAAGGCAGTCACAATGCCTCCGTATTAGCCGATGAAGTCTTAGCGAGGCCACGCGCATTAAATGACATTGAGACGGCGCAACTCGTTCTACGTGCTCAAGAGTTAAAGACTATCCACGCCGAACGAATGAAAGAGATCGGGGACGCTACCGATCGTGATGTGATTTCAACGAAGCGATCCCAGGCTGAAGCCCTTGAACGAGAGTTTGATCGAATCACGACTGCGACCAAGAAATCAGGCACAGAAAAAGGGCGAGCATTAGCTTCTCAAAAGCTCACGATCAATCAGGACTTCGACTTGGTGAGCGTCCTTCAACGAGCCAAAGCCGCAAAGGGCCGCGAACTGAATGCTGAAGAACGAACGAAATATGAGGGAATGGTTGAGAAGATTAAAGCCCTCCAAACCAAACTCGCTAAGGTTCAGTCTGAGGCCCTGAATCATTCGATCCAGAAAGACATTGAGCGAGTCCGCCGGCAGACAAAACGAAGCGAAAAGAAGAAAGAGTTAGACGAGGAATTTGCCTTCCTTAAAACTGAATTTGCTCAAGCGCGAATGGAAACCAAGGGCGTTCAAGCGTCTGGTTTAGCCGGTCTCGATCCTGAAGGTAAACTCACTCCGATCATCCTGAAGATGGCTCGCAACCGTGTTAAAGCTGGCGTTATTGAAGCTGAGAAGGTTGTCGATCATGTTTACAACGCCGTCAAGGAGCATGTTGAAGACATCACGAAAGAAGACATTCGAGCATTACTAGCAGGACATAATCTAGACCGCGATCCTCTGCCTGCAATTAAGACACGATTACGGCGTCAGGAAGCTGATTTAACGCGCCGGATTGAGGAGAAGGACTATTCGGTTCCACCCCCGAGAAAGCCTGTTGTTTATGACCGCGAAGCGTCGAACCTTAAGGCCAGAGTTGAGCAGCTAAAGAGACAGATTGAGGCGGACATTAGAGGCAATGACTCCAAACTCGATGTCGTTCTCGCGATGAGAAAAGCTGGAATGCTTACTGGCTTCCGCACTCACATGCGAAACATCGGCGGCACAGCAGTATTTCAGGTAGTTGAAGAAGTCAATCGGATGCCTGGGGCGATTGCGGATCTGCTCGTCTCAACTGTCACCAAGCGGCGAACACTAGGGATGCCGAATCCCGTTGACGTTGCCAAGTCGAGTTATGCGGCAGCGACCAAAGGACTCCGTGAGGCTGCGCAGATAATGAAGTACGGCGCGACCGCCGATGATTTAGCCAAACTCGAACGCCCGAGAGAACTCAACAGCGGGTCGAAGATTATCGATCGGTATGTGAACACGGTATTTCGGACTCTGGCGGCTGAAGATAAAGTATTCCGAAGCTACGCACTTGAACGGTCACTGTTAGAGCAAAAGAGGCTTCTTAAAACGGATAAAGTCACGCCTGAGATGGAAGCGCAAGCGATTCTCGATGCTGAAATCTCGACGTTCAACAATCAGAACCAACTCGCTCAGGGTATTGAATGGTTGTCACGACGAAGTGGGCCGGTTGGCTCTACTGCGATTGATTTAGTTTTGCCGTTCAAGCGAACGCCCGCGAACATAGCCTCTCGATTACTTGAATCAACGCCTTTGGGAATGGCTCGCGGTGGTGGACAATTATTGAAGGCTGCAATTAACAAGGAAATGACGTTTGAGCAGCAGCGTAAGTTCTCTCAAACGATAGGCCGATCAGTTACCGGATCGTCATTGATTCTTTTGGGCTACTGGATGGCAAGTAAAGGACTCGCGACGGGATTGCCAGAAGACGATGCGGGAGATCGTGAGATTCAGAAGGCGTCAGGGCGTTCACCCTTAGCGGTGAAGATCGGAGACAGGTGGCACCAGATTGGCGCATTCAGCCCGATTGGAAACCTGATTGCTATCGGTGCTGCATTACACAGAGAACAAACTAAGCCTTTGAAGGAAGGCGAGGAGCGAGGGAATATCATTACCAGTGCGGCGCCGGTAGCGGCAAAGGTGATGTTGGATCAGCCGTTTCTTAAAGGTGCTTCAGGGGTTGTTGATGCCTTGGAGAATCCCAGCAATCGCGGCTCTGCCTTGGTCGGGCAGACTGTTTCGAGTTTTGTTCCAACCCTGATGAGCGACGCAGGCGCGGCCATTGACAATGATCGTCGCTCTGGGCGGGGTGTTACGGATAGGCTTATGTCTCGCATTCCGATTCTGCGGCGGCAGATTCCTGAAGACGTGGATGTGTTTGGTCGCCCACCGCAATCCAGACGTACAGCGATGGTCGATCCGACTCTGACGAGTTCGGAAAACAAAGAGCCTTTTATGCAGGAGCTAGTCAGGCTGGATGTTGGCGTGGTTAAGACGAATAAGAAACCGGGAGAAAGCGAAACACAGCACCGTGAACGTGTCATTGCTCAAGGCAAAGAGATGGCTAAGGAACTTGCCAATCTCACGGCTACGCGAGGCTACAAATCTGCGGCAGATGACGACAAGCGGAAGATGATCAAGGACAAGATCGAGCAAGTCCGAAAGGCCGTAAATGAGTTTGTTGAAACTGGCGGAGTGCGTCGCCGGAAAGCGCGGGAACCGCGTGGGCCTCGTCAGCCGCCTTACCGATACGCGCCTCAGTAACAAGCAGAATCGGGCGGATCGCATCCCTTATAGCCCTTGCCGCCTTCGATGGCCTCAATCGCTAGTGCGATCACAAAAAGCCCCAGCGCAAACAGAATGTAAAGCGCGATGATTTTGAGAGTCTTGAATCGCTCAGGCTTGTGAACTGAAGCGGTCGAATCCACAGCTCCAAACTGTATTCCCGCTTCCCTGCCCTGTCAAATGACCCACTACCGCGAATCCTGACTGAATCGGGAGTAAGGTGAAGCCCCTCCGCAAATAAATTCCCCGCCTGAATTACCCTTCAGGACATGCCTAACTTAACACTCGCTCGAATCATTGCCTTACTTGTCTTAGTGGTCTGTGTCATCGCCTGCTTTGTTGCCGTTCCGGCTTATGTAGTTTTACTGCTTATTGCGGGACTCGCCATTGCGATTCTGATCGGATGAAACGCGCGCACTATTTCTATCAAGTGCGGGTTGAGCAAAGCCCGAACCGAGAGCAGTTGTGCGACGTTCGGGTGACTCAATATCACCACCCTCTCGGCCTTATTCTCCACTGCTTATTCTGGCTGCATTCACCTCGGAAAATCACAACCGAATCTGGAAAGCGCCCGTGGTTTTGCGCGAATTGTGTAGGCGAAAAATACCGCGCTCTTAAAACCACGTAACCATCGTGTCAGCAAGCCCTGAAACTCTAGCCCGAGCGACTGCTTATGCGATTAAGTGTCGAGAGAATGCAGGTATTAAGCGGCCTCGCAAGGCGATAGACTACACGCCTCACAAGCCCACTCCGCGTCAGCAACTCTTTCTTAACCTAAACGATCTTGAGGCTTTTTATGGCGGCGCGGCCGGCGGAGGAAAGACGGATGCCTTGCTGATGGCCGCGCTGAAGTATGTTGATGTCCCCGGATATTCCGCGCTGTTGTTGATGAAGACCTTTGCGGACTTATCAAAACCCAAAGCGCTGATGGATCGGGCGCATGAGTGGCTTTCAGGCACCGGGGCGCGTTGGCGCGGGGATTTGAAGCGGTGGGAGTTCCCTAACGCGGCCGGAGCACCCGCAACGCTGGATTTTGGCTACTGCCAAGTTGACGCAGATAAATACAACTACCGAACGGCAGAATATCAGTTCATTGGCATAGATGAGCTCACCCGGTTTCAGAAGCAGACCTATACTTACCTTTTCTCTCGGCTGCGACGACTGAAAACCGCTTCTCACGTTCCGATTCGGATGCGCCCCGCCTCTAACCCGGCCCAACCTGGAGAACCTGGAATGCAGTGGGTGGAAGAGAGGTTTATTCCTGACGATTTCGATCCTGAAGTTGAGGCACAAAACGAACCGCGAGTCCTTTCCAAAGACGGGGTTGACGAGCGGACCGGACGCATTGTTAAGCGCCATTTCGTGTTTGCCCGCCTTGAGGACAACCCATACCTCGACGCCGAAGAGTACGACCTATCCCTGTCAGAACTGGATGCGGTTAGCTATGAGCAGCTTCGCAAAGGCGACTGGAAGATTCGGCAACGAGGAGACATCTACTGGATGTTTGATCCTCGCTATGTCTTTGTTCCGTGGAGTCGATGGGCGGATGTAATTGGTGTCAATCATATTCCCGATCATTGGGGTGTTGCAGTATCACAGGATCAAGGCACTTCAGATGAACACATTGGAGCAACGGGGTGGTTTGCGACAGCGGCCAAGAATAGCCCCGCGCAAGACATGGTAGCGATGTATCGCGCGCTGATGGTTGTTGAGCGCTCGCCGACCGAAGTAGGTGACGCGATCTTGACTTTGATGGGATCGCGGAAAGTCGCGGAAGAACAAGTAAATATCGAAACCGACGTTTGCCCTGACAACTACGGGGGAATAGCGGAACGATCACGGGTAAGTCACTGGCTTAATTCTCACGAGGCGAAGTCCGAAAGGCTTGAATATCGGAAGATGGGAATTAACTTCTCATCTTGGACGGCAGGCCCGAACATTGGCATCGCGCAGATGCGGAACTATCTCGCGCTTATTGATCGCGACAAGCCAAATCCTTTCTTCCCTGAGTTGATGGGGCGTTCCCGGTTCGTGTGTGTTGTGCCTGATGAGGACTGGCCACGTCGTCGCCCTGACTCGGTTTGGGCCAGAGTTGAGTCTGAGTTTTTCGCTTATCACTACAAGAAGCTAGTCTCAGGTGAACCGACAACTGACGTTGCTCCTCACCCGCTGTTCAATGACTTTATGGATGTCATTAGAGCGGCGGCGTACTCGTCATTTCCGCCAGTTAAGCCCCTGACCCAAGCAGAGCGCAATGAGCAGAATCTCCGTCCCGAGATAAGACTTCCGGCGATTCAAGCCGAGCCTGATCCAATAATTCAGCAAGCAAAGATACAAACCAGAGACTTGTATTTGAAGCACATGGAGGCGGCGAGTAAGCAACCTGACAAGATAGTAGTTCCAAAAGTGAGATTTAGGCGGTGAAAAGTAAAAAGAGAGATTTGCTTACACTAACTCCGCGCCCTCAGAGCACTAATTCACTTTCACGGAGGATTCAGTATGACTACGAAAGCTAAACCAAAGGCATCGCCGGGTACGCCGGAAGATCCGGTTGATCACTCAGGCGCCGGACCAGAACCAGCAGTTGAGCCGGAGGCTACTTCACTCGAAGCGAAGATTGCGAAGTCTGAGTTATTCGCGGTGAATGATCATGTTGGTGGCGGCGGGGTCTATGTGGGCATCAGCCCTCAGAACGATCCCGAAGCCTCAGAAGCACAAAAGCGGCTGAGTTCGGTCAACCCACTGACAATCGTAGCACCAAAAACAGGAATGCGCGTGATTCCAAAAGACGGTGATGCGTTCACGATCGGAGAAGGCTTCGGGCCTGACGCGACCCCTGCTGATTGGGCGCGAGTAACCCGCCCTGACGGGAAACCTTTGTTCGCGTGAGACTTCCTCGTTTCATTCTGAATCCCTCCGTTCTTGGCTGGGTACGTTTGTATCAGCGGGAGCGGAGGGAAAATCAGCGTTTACGCGCGGAGCTAAGAGAGTGGCAAAACCGAGTCTTGGCCCAATCTCACTTGCCGCCTTTATTCACGCCACCGCCACCGCCTCCTGCGCTAACAAAGCAACCTATCGTTGGGTTGGCGCAAAAGAAGGCAGCAATAGCGGAAGCGGCTCGAACCGATCCTAACCCGATTCCTACGGCAGAGCAGATACTTGAAGCAGCAGCACAGCGTAACGGGAACCGATGAGCACCCCTGCATTTGAAACAGCGCACGGCGCATTGGCCCCTCTCGATCCTGCCGAGCCGCGCGATCAATTAGCCCACGAACGAGAAGCAGAGCGGAAGAACTTCCCGCGTCTGTCTGCCTACCTGAACAAAACGCTCGATGCGATTGCTGATCTTGACGCGAATGAGAACTTGAAGATTCACAACGCCATGATCACCTGCGTTGCTTACTACGACAGTAGATGGGACGGGCAGGTAAAGAATGGAGAGTGGGTTGATAATCCTGTAATCGAAGGCGAGATCGTTCCCCGTGATAATGAATACAAAAAGCAAATTGACAAGCTCCAAATGGAGATGTGTCGCGGGCGGATTGGATATGACACCGAAGCGGTAAACAAGTTCAGTGCTGAGATGCGGGAAGCGGCCCAATTTGCCGAGCATCGCATTAAGGTTAATCAGGAAAGGATCGAGACAGAGCCGTTCGTGCAAGGGGAGAATATGTCTCTCCTGCTGAAGTCAACCACCTTCCGCTATACCTTTTTCGATCACAACGCCGACAGCCCCGAAAAGAGCACCGAATTTAAGGTAATAAAGCACCTTACTGAAGGTTCTACGCTTGCCGTCTGTCGCACCTGCGGGATGACGGCCACGGGCGGAAATTGTCCGCATTGTGGTGACACAGAAACTAAAATGGTAGGCGTGTCTGAGTCGGAAGGAATCAAGCAAGAGCAATCCCAAAAGCCTGCTGGTCGGGTAGTGACTGTAAGACCTGATGCGACGATGGTTCAGTTGGATTTGAATGGTAGAGATATTGAATCAAGTGCTTTTATTCGGTGGCGCTTAGTGCTTCGCCGGTGCGATTGGGAGGCGTTTTTCCCTGACACCAGGATTCCTTCAGGTGATGAGTCAAACGAAGGCAAGCAACGATCCGAGGCTCAGAACTTCGCTTCTAATTCAAACTCTGGGTCGTCATCGGAAGTGGGCGGAGATCAGTTCGAGAAGATTGAAGGTGAGTTGGTTTGGCTCGATTCAAAGGTGTATCAGCGGTACGCAAACAAGGAGAACGAGACTCTTGGAAATGATCGGTCGCTTCCTGCCGGCACGAAGTTGGCCGAGCAATTCCCTTCTGGCGTGTGCGTCGCAAGGATTGGAAACAAGATTCTCGATCTGTTTCCCTCAAACAAGAATAAGTGCTGGACGATGTGCGTCTATGGTCTAAGAGAACATGCTTTGCACGGATCGGGAACCAGAGCGCTGCTTGGCCCGCAGGACACGATTACAGAGTTGAATGCTGGGATAGTGGCGAATGTTGTCTATAACTCGGCCGGTAGAGACGTGTATCGTTCGGGGGCAATTCAAGGCGGTCAGCTTCCGGGAATAAACCAAGTGGCCTACATCGACGCCCCGCCTGAAGTAACAGATATTGCGCGATGGGCCGGGGGAAAGATTGCTCCGTCTCAGTTAAGCCAGGAGGTTTTCGGTTTCCGCGAGGCGATGAGAGGCAGTCTCCAAGACGGAGCGGGAACGTCTTCTCTTTCTACCCAAGGCGCTGCGGACATGAAAGCCCTTGGCACGGCCACAGGGGTTGAGGCGTCGAGAGATCAAGCCGTGGGCCGAATGATTCCTAACCGTAAATTACAAGCGTTTATGGGGACGGAGTGGACAAAGCAAGTTCTTGAACTGGAAAGACTGCACTACACACCAGAGATGTTTCTTGAATCGGCCGGCAAGGGCGATGAAAAAGGAAATATCGAGTACACCGAACGCGGAGTAAAGGCGTTTTTCAATTCCGAAGTGAGGAACGATTTTATGGTTAGTCCAACTGAGGGAAGTTGGATGCCGACCACTCCGGCTCAAAAGAGAGCGAACGCAGCGGGGTTTGCCCAAGCCGCAGCACAGGTTAAAGATCCGAGCTTGATTTCTGTGCTGGCTCCAAGTTTTGAAGTGGACTACTCAATTGATGAGTGGGGTGCAGCCCAAACAAATGCCAGCATGAGACTGGAAGAGTATGCCCGTGTTTGCGGAATCATCACCAAGGGCGGCTATCCCGCATCGCCAGAAATGGTCGAGGTTGCCTTAACGAATACGGCTGAATGGGCACAGGTTGATCCTTTGATGGATAACCACGAAGCCTTTCGCGATTTCTACTCCGACTGGTGGCTGAGTGACGAGGGAAGAAACGCCGATTCCTTGCTGAGAATGGTCGTGAGAACAATTCACAGCCAGCATTTGAATAAAGGGATAGTCGGTCAAGCCCAAGAGCAGGGTGCGGCTGAGATAGCCGCTAAAGCCTCGCAAATGGCCGCGCAGGAGCAGATGGCTAACGAGCAGAAGGAACAGCAAGCCGCAGAGATGGCCGAGTCTGAAGCGAAAGCTAAAGAAGATACGGTGGTTCAGGCATTAGGTGAGCAGGCTCTGACTCAAGATGATCGTGAGCATGAAGCTGAGACCCAGATGGCCGTCAAGGAACATGAAGCGTTGCTGGGTGCGGTGTCCGAACTCTCACAAGCCGAGCAGTAGCCCTCCCTTTCCAATTCCTCTCCTCCCGAAAACGTAAAAGCCTCGTTCGTGCTAACTATCTGGCTGACAGAATTCTGACCCGCTAGATGCGGAAAGGAACTTTATGCCAGAACAAGACACATGGGAAACGGCGTCGGTGGAGACACCTATTATTCCGCCCGCTCCCGAGACGCAACTTCAAGTTGCGCCGGAAACGCCAGAACCCGCACCGGAACCAGCAGTAACGCTTGAAAAACCGGACGCTCCGCAGGTTGAGCCTGCTGAAGTGGCCGCGCGTGAAAGCGAAGCACCGGAACAGATTACCCAAGAATCGGAAGTCAAAGACGAATACATTGCCGAGCCTGACGACCCGCCTGAGATCGCCGCCCTCCAAACCCCTGCTGCGAAGCGGTGGGCAAAGAGACAACACAAGGACGCGGCGGCAGTTCGCGCATTTGACGATTTTGACACTCCGATTTCAGACGTGGGCGATCAGCTCTTTGCACGTTCGCAGTCTCGGTACACCGAGCACGTACTCGACATCTTCAAACGCCACGCTCCAGATTTGCTTGGCGCACCTTTTGACGAGGTAAAGAGTCGCTTACAGGCGAACGGCACACCTGCCACCACACCGAAACCCGCAACTCAGAATATCTCCGAAGTTTCCCTGCCTACCGCTGCCGAACTGGAAACTATGAGCAACGAAGAAGTTGCCCAGCGATTCCAGCAAGTCCGCGAGCAGGAAGAGAAACGCTTATCTGCCGAATTCCAAAAGAAGTTCGATGACTTCCAGAAGCAGCTTGAAGATGTGAACGGAAAGTTGACGACCAAGGAACAAGCAGAGCAGCAAGCGGAGATTAGCCAGAAGCAAGACGAACTGTATTCAAAGGTTTGGAGTGAAGTGGACGAGGTGATTCGCAATTCGGGATTGGAGGCAAACCCTGCCGATCCACCAAAGATTGCCGGTCTTAAAGAAGCCGCTCGCGACTTGTTAAGCCGAGACAGCGTAGAGAGGGCTTTTGACGCCTCTGAAGACAATCGCAAGGTCGTTCAATACGTTGTTGAGGCTACCAAGCGCCGTGAATTTCAGAATGCCTTCCGTGAGGTTGACAACTTGAAAGTCAGGGCGAGAGCGGCGGCTGAAAGCATTAAGAAGAGCGCCAAGATGAAAGCAATCCTTGATGAGATCGAAGCGTATGCCAACCAGTCCAACGGCAAATCACGCGCGACAGATCCTATTCCGCCTGCTCCTGGTTCAAGCGTTGGAGTCACTATCAAACCTCCTACCACTTGGGACGAAGCGGAACGGGCTGTTGCTTAGTCACCAAGGAGACAAAGTTAAATGGCTTTCACAGTTTCAACGGCCTCAAAAGTCATGGCCGAAAGGATCGAGCCTGTACTTCGTAATGCGTTTCTGGTGGGCACGGATTTAGAAGCCCCCACCTTCGACCTTTTTATGAAAGGCCCGAAAGAGCGCACCAACGAGTTAGGGCGTCGCGTCCCGATCATGGTTACGCCAAACGCTTCATACGGTGCGATATCTGAAGGTGGTCAGCTTCCGCTTGCAGGAACTCCGGCTATCGTTCAGTTGCGCATCTACTACCTCAACCAATTTATGATGGGCGAAATTAATCGCTCAGTTCTCGATCAGGAAACCGAATCTGATCTGGTCAAGTTCGCTCGCTTTCCGATGGAAGCGGATCAGAAGAAGTTTCGCCACTGGCAGAACCTTTGGATGCACGGCACCGGGTCCGGTGCACTCGGCGTCGTTTCCGCTGTGACTACTGGAGCATCAGGAACCGTGACTTTTGGCGGGGATTATGGCGCAGAGAACATCGACGTTGGGGCGAGGTTGGTTTTCTACTCGTCCGCAGGCTCCGCACACGCCACCGGCGCCGCGGTTTCGACTGTTGCTTCGATTTCCGGCGATGTCGTGACGTTTGATTCTGTTCCTACCGATGTTGTCGCTACCGACACAGCACACCACTTCGGATCTTACGGATTGATGCCGCACGGTATCTCATTCCATGTAAGTGAAACCTCAAGCTCTGACTATCTGGGAGTCAATACCGCGACCTACAGCGGCATTAAGTCGTCCGTCACGGACGCCGGCGCATCGTCCGGCGTCGGCGGTACTGCTTTGACTCCTGGCATGTTGGATCTGATGGCCGCAAAGCGTCGAAGACGAAGTGGAGCCAACGTCAGCAAGGAAGGCCGAACTTTCATCTCACACACTGCGCAGGAATTCAACTATCGGCAGTTGGGCTACACCTCAACCTACGGTATTCAGCGCATCGTCGGAATGAACTCCAGCAAGTTCGACCTCGGCATTGGGGCCGCATCGCACAATGGTCAGGCGTGGGTGGTGGATAACCAAGCACCCAAGTCCGTGATCTGGGATCTGTATCTACCAGATTGGGCCATTGAGTATGTGAAACTGCCGCAGTTCTACGACGACGGCAACGGCAACAAGATGTGGATGAAGAGCGGATCGGGTGCTCCTTACGATGTTTTACAGTATGGGGTCTTTGCCCGTTATGACCTGCTTTGTAAAAACCGCTCGAATCAGAGCGCGATCATTAACTTGCCTTACGTTAGTGGTTTGTGAGGTGACTCGTTCTTGACGGGCGGGTGAAGGCCCGTCCGTCAGGGACTAACCCTTAAAGGGAGGTTCTGACCGCCTTAACCGAGCGGCATTGAGACGACCGCGCAAAGCGGCCACAAGGAGAAGTTTATGGGATACGATCCAACGACAGGGGCGTTAGTTGCAACTAGCCGGAAACGAATCACGGCTGTGTTTACGCGCCCATCAGACACAACGCAATACACCGCAGGCGATGTGGTTGGGCCAGTGACCACGCCTGCCGTTCAGTCGTTTCCCAAAGCGGCTCGCGGCAATGGCGGTTCGGGCAAAATAGTTGAACTGCTCATGGCGTTCGACCTGGAAACGATCACGACGGCCACTTTCCGACTGCACTTTTTTAACGCAACTCTGACTCCGGCGGCTGACAACGCGGCCTTTACCGGACTGGCAACCAATCCCGCGTCTTACTTGGGCTATATCGATCCGCCGATCCTTGTGACGCAGGCTGGCGGCACGTTGGGGCAAATCCGGGTCGCGCCAGGTGTTTCCGCGACGGGCGGACTGCCATTCAGTTTTCAATGCGCGGAGAGTGATTCAGGACTGTACATGGTCATTACCGCGCTCGGCGCATACACACCCAAGTCAGCGGGCATCGTGCGCGTTTCCATCGTCGTTGAGCAGGACTAAATCCGCTTGAACGTGAGAGGGCGTGGCGGTACTTCAGGGCCGCCATGCTCATCACTCTATGTACAAACTGCAAAAGACGCTTATTGAGAAGTGGTGTCTCGCTACTGTGAATGATGCTGTAAGACTTTTTCACAAAGCCAGAACCCACCCCGATAACGAAGCTGAACCTTTGGAGCAGGTTGCTATTAGGTGCGCTAACTCAGCCTTTGAGCATGTATCGCAAACAATCATTGGAGATCGCAATACGACAGCAAAGAGATATGGCGAGCTTTGCTTCGCGCGGTTCAAGCGCGAAATTCAGAAAGTAATTGTTGAGCCTGAGATCAAAGAGGTGGTTCATTGATCGTCATTCCCGAGTTAGACCCCAACGATCCCTCGACGCACACAGTTCTCAAGGAAGAGGACGTAATTGGTCGGGGTGATGCGAGGTGGTTTCGTCGGCAACTGGAAAAAATAGCCGGGACGAATCGGTTTGGAAAGCCAAATCTGCAAATGGTCTGGGGGCCAACCCATGAAGATCCGATGGAAGTTGAGCCGCAGATCAAGTATCAGGATTTTACTAACGGCTTTGGTCGAGTATTTGGTGAGCGAAGATTTTTTATTGAAATCTGGCGCTCGCCTGAATTCCTAAAGCGCAGTAATCGGTACAAGGTGATTAACGACCCTGACATGGTAACTGAGTTCTATTTCTGTAAAGCATGTGAAGCGGAAATCAAGTGCAGCCCCGAAGCGTTACAGGTGCTCGGGAGTGTCCCGAATTGCCCTAAGTGCGGATCGTCTCGCTCGCGAACTGCGTTAATCCGAGAGCCGGGTAGGGGGCAGTTGCTATGCGAATTCCCAACTGAGGGTTGTTACGACTATTGGTTTCGCATTGAGCGAAAAGATCTGACTTACCACCCTCCCGATCGTGAAGTGCTGGAGTTTGTGCGCGAGCGGTGGAAGTTTGAGCAAATGAGTCAAAGCGAGCGAGACGCTTTACAGCAAGCAGACGAAGAGGTTTATCGCCGCCAGATAATCGCGGCCATGAGACAGAGCGGCGCTGTTTATACCGGCGCTGTACCTTTTAACCAGATTCCCCGCTAGGCGCGGAGAGGAGAGACATGGAAACACAACAAGCACAGGTTCCGGTTGCGCTACCACCGATGGGTACGATTGCCCCAGAGAAGGCAACACAGAGAGGTCGGACGCATTGGGTCTGCACACTCTACAAAGACATCAACAACATGGGGCCGATTGAGATTAAATCTCAAATTGGCTATCTCGATCAGCGATGGACGCACCTTAAACGTTGTGTTCCTTACCCGCTGGGAAATCTGATCGAAAGTAAGCCGAATTTGGAAGAGGCGGCCACTGCGCATAGCTCTTCTCTGTCGATTGATTCCAGTCAGCTTTCTCGCGTTGAGCACGTCAAATACGCTCAGGATCAGGCTGACGAGTTACGAGATAGTTACTACGAAGTGGGGCTGCGAAAACTCACTCCTTTACTTGGTATGGATGATGGAGAGTTAGTGGGACGCATCTTTCGCGCAGTGATGCCCTTTGAATATCAAATTCACGAAATGGCCGACGAATTCACCGTGGGCGCAAAGGAGCGCATTGCCCAAAGCGATCTCTCCGATGGCGAGAAAGCCAAAGCATTTGAGGTGGCAGCTATTCTCGCGGACGGTGCGAAGTCTGCTGAGACAAAAGCTCTTGCCGAATACGAAACCCTGATCTCTTCGATGAGCGACAAGATAGCCGGCGGACCGGGGATCGCGAATCCCAATCCTTTCCATCACTGGATTTGCGAGCAGTTAAACAAACCCGTACCTGCGCGGATCGATCGCACGGGCGGACAGAATAATCAAAGCGCAGCAATAGACATTTTGGCAAAACGCGCACTGAAAGAAGAGTCTGCCGCTGAGTCTATGTCGGTCCAGCTTGAAGAAGAGCGAGCCGCAAGAAAAGCACTCGAAGCGCGGCTGGCAAAACTTGAGGAGCCAAAAGCAGCGTAAATGGCAGTTCTGAGATCGCAGCTTGTCGGGGAGGTCTATGAGTATTGCGGCAACCCCGATGATCATCCGCTTAAAGATGGCGGACTTCCGCAGCAATTCGTTTTTCAGATTCTCACCGAGAACGAAGACGAGATGTTGCGAGATCTGGAACTGTCTCAGCAGGGGAGACGGATTGCCAAGCAGGAAGTCTCTCTTTCGGAGAACGACTTTGAGTTTACGTTGAATTCAGATGCCGTCGCTCCTGCTTATGCAGTGCTGCAAACAGAACCATCATCGGGCACGTGGTATCCGGTGGAGATTGTCACTCCTGACGCCTTAGCTCAAGCGAGTGCAAA
>Ga0070697_100001690_pt1 | contig 16861 bp, 11 predicted proteins | sample KBSK1501metaG_FD_65475 | JGI IMG/M metagenome (GOLD analysis project Ga0070697, IMG submission 65475) | Corn, switchgrass and miscanthus rhizosphere microbial communities from Kellogg Biological Station, Michigan, USA - KBS K1-50-1 metaG | ecosystem: Host-associated > Plants > Roots >...
CGATCGGATCATACACTTCGCATTTGTTCGTCTCACTGCCGGCGTCGCTGTATTCACCGCCGCCAGCGATCACCCGACCGTCGCGAAGCACCGCTGAAGCGTAATACAGCCGAGTGTTGATCATTGGAGCAAGTGTACTCCACGTGCCTTTGGTGTAATCGCCGTTGCTGTCCGCCGTAAGCCTGTACCAGTTAACACCGCCGCTGCTCTGGCACATCACCGTGCCGTCGGTCAGCAACAACATTGTGCTTGCTGGAAAAGTGGGCTGATTCTTGAGAGGTTTCCATGTTCCTGGCATAAGTGCTTCTCCGATGTTTTTAGTTTTTCCATGGGACTATACCCGATCCCTGCATTTTAGCTGTGGGTAAAACGGTGAAACAGTTACGGAACAGTTCGGATTCGTCGTGAGAACGATTTAATCAGCACACAAGAAGTTTATGGCGATTAGGAGGCGCTCGACGATGAGACCAGATTGATGCGCCTGAAACAGCGGCGAGCTTCGCGATTCAGCGAGGAAGTTCGACGAGCCCGGCTTACAATCTGCTCAACGTTTCAAACTCGACAAAGCAGGTCGATGTCGAGATCACGCCAAGGAAAGGAAATGGATTTCTGCAAATCCTGAGATTTGATGGATCGAGCGAATATGTAATCAGCGCGTCCCCTAAAGATGCCAAACTGCTCGCAGTCGGCACAGCAGGCTGGTCATTCCTTGGCCAACACTCCCGCCAATTGATTTCACCCTGCTGAAGGCTTGGAAACTGTTCCGCAACTGTTTCTCTGGCACAGACAGAATATAGATGGTTACCGTGACATTCCATTGAAAGAGGTAACGATGAAGAGACAAGAGCTTACTAACTGAGTCAGACATGACACGAATAAGCAGTTCGAAAGCTAAAGGAGTTTGAAATGAACAAGGCAAGAAAGACAAATGCGAAGCGCGTAACATCCGCGGCGAAACGAACACACATATTTGTCCGGCGCGGCAAAAAAGACGTGAGGCATCCGCGCGCCAAACTCCAACCCCATCCCAAACAGACGGCTCATTTCAAAGTCTCTGTTGATCCAGGACTTGGCCAAGCGGGATCGGCAATCGCCGATGAACTCTTAAAGACCTGCGAGCAAGACTACGCCACTCTTCAAGGCTACTTTGGCGGGATCACGCCTAAACTACTGCCATTTCATCTTATTGTCACGGCCGGCAGTGACGGCGCGTCTCATGCGACTTGCAGGGCAACAGCTTTGTCCATTGGCGCCAAATCCGGGCCCGTGCCTTTTATGCGGTCACTGGTGATTGCCGAAGAAGACGAGGTATTCGAAGGGAACTTCGGGCACGGATGGAATTGTGGCTTCAGTAATGGAGAAGGACTTTCCCGTGTGCTAGCGAATGACATGGTTCCAGGGGTGGAACCGCAGGATTTTGTGTCCCCGCCGGTGTGGCTTGACGACAAGCCGAAAGGAGGCATTCGCCGCGACGATTGGATCAACAAAACAGAGAAGACGGACACAAACTATTTTTCCATTGGATGCTCAGTTCTGTTTCTGAATTGGTTAAGATTCCAATTGAACTTCACTTGGACTCAGATCATCGCGGCGGGAGCGCCCACGCTGGCGGGCACCTATAAAAACCTAACTGGAAACAACGATGGATTCGTTGTGTTCAAAGCTTTGATCGATCAAAAATTCCCGCCGGGCCAGCCCTCCGGTTTGACAACCGATAACCCATTTCCAATTTGATGACTGGAGAGACACAAGAGAGACGTGCAACTGCTTAGCGAAAGAGGTGCAATACAAATGGCAGAGATCAGTAAGCGAAAAGCCATGCGAGTGGTTTGAACAATCTCTATGCCGCTCGCAAGCAAGCAAACGAAGCGCAACGAACTCAGCCTCGACATCTTACAGGTCTCGTACCAGCTGATTGTTAGCGTCTAACGTGAAGTTCGCACGCTGATAAAAAGCGAGAAGATCGTTCAGCTGCTGCCGGCTCGCCAGGTCGGTTCTCTTTAACCACTCGACCGCCCCATCGCTTTCCTTTGGCGCTTCGACCGCTACTTCGCAGCGTTTAACTCCTTCCTCTTTCAGTGTAGCCAGCAGTTCATTGAGAAATTTAGCGCCCAGTCCTGCGCCCCACAGGCTGGGCGGCATAAAGAAGTCTTCCACGTTCCAGCGCGCGAGCGTGTTGTCCGATAGATCCAAGAAGGCCAGTCCGGCCTGGACGTTGTAGGGGATATCTTGGCCCTCTTGGCTTTGCTGTGTCAGTTTGAGGTCGTACGAATAAACTGTCTTACCCGTCCCGTGCTCCGGATGCGGGGCGTGCATTCGCTTCCAATAAACCTGGGCCACTCCATTGGGGAGATTCTTTCCCTGATTTGTCACAGTCGCCGTCGTGGGCGGATAATCTTCGTCCGCGAGGCTGAGACGCTCTTCCATAAAACGCCGAAACTTGCGGCCGTACATTGGCTTCAGGATCGGCCACCAGAGCCGAAAAGAAGGCGTGTAGGCCCAGCGCTGAAACGTGTTCATCCAGCCGAGGTTGTTCGGATCGTTCCAGTGCGTTTCGAGATAACTGGCGAACCAAACATCTTCCATGAGCTGGATCATTTGAATAAGGAAGTGAAGCGTCTTGCCCATTTCCTCAGGTTTCGGGGGAACAACCGCCGTTTTGCTTTGATCAACCTTGGCTTGATCATTCTTCTTACCAAACCTGCCCAGTTCGGGATACATTTCGCGAATAAAGTCGGTGGGCGCATCCTGGCGAAGCTCCGTCTCGAGAATCGTGAGCCTGCCTGTAAGTTCTAAGATCTTTTCATCGCGCCGCTCGGGCGATTGATACCATTCCCAGCGCGCGCCATCGAAGATCGCGTCGGCCGACAAGTCGGCACTTCGTCTCTCGCGCTCGACAAAACGCAGCGCCGAACGGGCTCCGTGTTCGCCCAGCCGTCGATACGACTCCCACTGAGCTTCGTCGTAAAATTGATCGCCGGTCGACTCGTGCGGAAAATCTTCGTTCCGGGTCCGATATTGGGTGATGTCGCAGGGCTCGTCGCCGGTCAGTGTCGGCTTCAAATAAATCAGGATGCCGGTGTCTTTCTGATCCCCGCGCGGATCGTAGGAAATAGTGCCGACCGCGACGTGCTGCTTCGAGAGCCGCGCCGCGTTTGGCTTTAACGGCAAAAGGTCAATATCGATCTCGACGCCGAAATCCTCGCGGATGCGCCGTACAGCGTTGCCGAAATCATCGAACACCACTTCTGGGTCGGCGCCGCAATCAGAAACGATAATGTAACGGCAATGGCGCCGCACCAGTTCGTAAAGCGCCAGGTTTTCGAAATGTCCGCCATCGGATAAGTGTACATATTTAGCGACTGGTTTACGTTGATCTGTCGCCGCGGACGGGCGCAGGCCGCTGTAAGTTAGACCAAACATCTCCTTCAAAAAGAGCGTGCCCGGCGCGAGCTGTGGCGCACCGATTCTCTTGCTGAGCGGATGCCCCAGCCAGAGGCCAAGGCGCAGATTCAGCGCCGTGCACAGAAACGTAACGCCGGCGCCGAGTCTCATGGATATTGAGCCCATGTTTGAGTTGAACGCGGCGGCTGAAGCGGTGATGGCGGAGCCCAAGCCAAGAGCCTCGCGATCCGTTTCCCACGCCTTCCAATAGTTGCCGATGGCGAACCCAATTTTCGATAACACCGCGCTGCGCGCGCCGCGAGAGAGATTGCCAAGCTGGTCGCCACCAAGGTCGTTAGCAGTGCAGCAGACGAGATGAATAGGTCGTTCACTGCCTTTAGGCGAGAGCTCACGAAGTTGAATATCGTCGTGGAGCCGCACGTCGGTCTGCCGATTTTTTTCGGACGATTGTCCGGCATCCAAATTAGAAGCGCCGAGATAGGCGCGGGCAAGCCGGTTGCGGTAGAAAGAATGCATGCTGACCTGTGCCGGATCGAAGAAAAGAACGGCGAAAACGACGATCCCAAGCGCGATTGTAAAAAGCAGCCAGGGTGAGGTACCGTGGTGAATCCATCGCGCGAGAAGAGCGCCGATACAGATGGCCCACAGCGCGATCGCGACATACGCCAGAATCTGCGGGATCAATGGTTTCACCATTTCCATTAGGCCGCCCTTTTTCGCGGGCCCAAGCCGGCCGATCCAGTTTCGAAGAAGGGCGAACGCTCCGCCAGAAAGCAGTGCGCCTCCGGCCGGCACGGCCTTCGTACCCCAACTTGTGTAGCTCAACCACCAGCAGCCGGCCAGCCACAAACCCGCGAGCGCAGCAAACACAACTGCCGCGCCGAGCATGCGCGACAGGGCGCGGTCGATGACGCTCACGAGCTTGCCGCTCACGCTCACCTTACAAAAACGCATAATCAGAAGCCGCGGCACAAAGACGACGAGTGCCACACCAGCCCAGAGAATCGGCGCGTCAAAGAGATGCGGACTGAAGGAAAACGCGCGCCCGCCGGGCGAAAGGCCCGCACCCCATTCCCATTGCGAAACACCGCTGGGGGGCTGGGGATTCATCCAGCTCGCCCGCGTGATCAAATAATGCCAGCCAAGACAAATCCCCAATACAATCAGTCCGGATATCACCAGGTGAAAGACAACCATTCGCAACGTTGACGCGGGCTTCTCCGCTTTACCGCTGCGGTGCCACGTCCACTCGAAACTGATGTAAGCAACGATCGTGATGACAGACAACACCGCGGGCCCGATGAGTGCTGACAGGCCTTGCCCGGTAAGCGACGACAGGCCGTGCGCGATGAGCCAATCGCGTCCTGGAACCGGTAGGCCGAGCGCGCTGGCCAGGATCAGACTGTTTACGCCCAGCCAGACTAGAAACGCGAGTGAGATAACCGAGCTCGCGACCACCACCGCCGGCAGCACCGCGCTCAAAACGGCCATGACCGCATTCCACGTTTCGCTTTCGAAAAACCCGATGCGAGGCGAAAGAAAATCGCTGAACTCGCGCAGATGGCGGACTTCCTCCGGCTCACGGTTCTTCTTTTCCGGCTGGCTGTTGTCGCGCGCATTCGGATCGGGCAGAGCCTCGGGAAATTCTTTTCCCCAGCGCGCGCGCCACGCCGTCCACCATGCGCCGATGTATCCCCCGCCGGAGACCGTGGAGAGATAGTCCACATGCTTGAGCAAGCCGAGTTCGTGCAGCGCTTTCAGCACGCCCAAATTGAAAGTTGCGCTGCGAATTCCGCCGCCAGAAAACGCCAGGCCGACACGGTCGATGGGAGTGTAGCGAATCCAAGGCTCGCCGGCAGGACCGGGCGTCTCGGTGTCTAGGGCGCTGAGATCCGATTTATCGCCGGTGCTCCCGGGATCTTTGGCCAACAACTCATTTTCTCTGCGAAACAACGCCTCGAAATCGATGGGGGGCGCCATGGTGCGTTCAAGCATACCAGTTGCAAGTCTTAGGTCCTTTTACACGAGAACCTGTTGCTGTTCGATAGTTTTGTTTGCCATTTTATTTGTTCCTTTTGTTTTCGTTGTTGCGAGTTGTGTTGCTCTCCCGCACGAACTTCTCCAATGTCTCGATTTTCATATTTTTCTCCTTAGACGCTCACGCAACCTGAAGACAGGCGCGTTCGCCCCGCTGACTGAGCAGCCTTTTATTCGAGCTGTTCTTTTCCCAGGCGGCGTCCTCGGTCTCTTGGCGGTGGGTCAGCGACTGCTCGATATTTTCTAGCGAGAGAAAAGCAGCGCACAGTCGCTGGCGAAAGAGATTAAAAGTTCTTGCCATGCGATCTGTCTCGGCAGTAACTTGCGTTCGGTGAAGGCACTCGCGCCCTCGCGAGGAGATCAATGAAAATTCTCCGCATCGCCACAACCGGTAGCTGCGCGCTGATTTTCTGCCTGTTCTTGGGCGGCTGCAAAAAAAATGAGCCGATCGATGACGCAAAGGCTTCTGGTAAAACGACGGCAGACTTCCCCCAGATTACTGCCGATATTTTCAAGCCTATGGATGCCGGGATCGCGCTCTCGCACGAGGAAATCATGGGCCGTAACACGTGGAATCTGTGGACGGGCGGCAACCAATATTTCTGGGACAAGATCGCGCGGGAAGGCTATGGATTGATCGATCTTTTGAAGATGCTCGATTCGCGCAAGCGCGGCTCGCGACACGCCGACTTGGGCCTTGTCAATGAGCCTGGTTTCAGGCAAGCCAGCGATGAGGATGCAAAAGACACCTACGGTCTTTATCTGGATAAGCGGGAGGGACCAGAACTTCCTGGCGTCGATCCCAAAGTCTATGGCTACTCGACAGGCGTCCTGGGTTTCCGGTTGTTTTCGAATGCCGATTTCGACGATAAGGCGAAGAAAAAATGGGACGCCAAACGATTCTATGATGATCCCGACTACTACAATGACCCGACGGTTATTCGACCCTACAAAGTTGGAGTAAGTTGCGGAGCCTGCCATATCTCGTATCACCCACTTCACCCACCTGACGATCCAGAAAATCCGAAATGGGAGAACCTCGCATCGGTAATTGGAAACCAGTACATCCGCGAAGGCGCTGTCTTTGCTCCGAACGTCAAACCAGGTCGTTTTTTCTGGGAAATGTTGAAGGCCCAGCCGCCGGGCACTTCGGATACTTCAAGAATTGCCACCGACCACATCAACAACCCTGGTGCGATTAACGCTATTTTTAATCTCGACGCACGCTTGAGCATTGCCGCGGAAGAAAAGATCACCGGCGGCGGAGTGAATACGCCTTACGAAGGCCAGATCATCAAGATCGCAGGTGGCGAAACAAGGAAAATCCCACATGTTTTGAAGGACGGAGCTGATTCCGTGGGCGCATTCGGTGCGACGATTCGGGTCTATGTCAACATAGGGATGTTTTCCCAGCAGTGGGTGAGCGTGCAGGATCCTCTGATTGGACTAAAGCCGCAGAGTTTGGTACCACTCACTTTCCAGAAGCCATTCAGCGTCGCCAAAGCGCAGCAAAACTCAGTTTACTGGATGGCAACCCAGGAACGGCTGGAGAACATCAAGCAATTCTTCAGGCGAATAGGTCCGATGCACCTAGAGGACGCGCCCGGCGGTGCCGACTACATCACAAAGGATGAGAGCGTGATGAACCGCGGTAAGATTGTGTTTGCGGAGAGCTGCGCCAGTTGCCATTCGAGCAAACAGCCGGAGCAAGGCAGCGCTGTGGATGAGAAGGAATGGTTCCGTCGGGAAGTTCTCAAACCGGACTTCAGGGACAATAACTTCTTGTCGAATGAAGTGCGTTACCCGGTCACGGATATTAAGACGAACTCCGCTCGGGCCCTTGGGACCAATGCCGTGAGAGGGCATGTCTGGGATAATTTTTCTTCTGAGACTTACAAGAACTTGAAGCCCGTCGGCGTCATTGAATGCAACAAAGGAACCCCTTACGAGTTCGAGTTCAACGCGCCCGATGGCGGAGTGGGTTACTATCGTCCGGCATCGCTGATCAGCCTCTGGTCTTCTGCGCCGTTTCTCCACAACAACGCCCTGGGTAAATTTACCGGTGATCCATCGGTCAAAGGTCGGATGGATGCCTTCAACGACGCCACGGAAAAGCTACTGTGGCCTGAGAAGCGCGAAGGCACGATCTGGAGGACGAGTCAGGAATGCTACGTCACGATCGGCGAAGCTTTCCTCCCTGATCCGCTGAAAGCCTTGTGCCAGGAGAAACCGGGAGTACGAGGCAAGTGGCTTTATATTGGACCGATTCCGGCAGGCACTCCAATTAACCTCGTGGCGAACCTGAATCCGGAATTTAAGGACGTGAAGGATTTGAGCCATCTCAAGAAACTCGTGTCCGACTTTAATCTCGCATTCTGGAACATAAAAGTTAACGGTGCCGATGCCGCGACCGAACTAAAACGGCTTGTGCCTGATCTGCTGGCAGCCAGTAAGTGCCCCGATCTTGTCGAAGACAGAGGCCATTACTTTGGAACAAGTCTGCCGGACGACGACAAGCGAGCGCTGATCGAATTTCTCAAGACGCTTTAGATCCCACCACCCCAAACCGAAAGTTCAATCATATGCCTGACAATACAACGACTATTAAAGACCCCGCCCAGTTTCTGGAGATGTCCGACGAACAACTCGACGGCCTGTTTCGCAACGCTCCGGCGGGAGAGATTCCCGATGGCGAAGGCGAAGGGACCGCGATCATTCAGCCGGGCTCGGCCGTCTCAGACGATATCGCCAGGTTCGTTCATCTCTTTGCCTGGAAAGGCAAAGTGTTCGACCGCGCAAAAGGCGAGTTGAAGAACAAGATCCTCCCCATGGGGGACAAGGCAATCGTGGCCAAGGTTTACAAGGACAAGAGCTGGCTGGATCAAAAAGAGTGTATTGTGCTCGACTACTCTAAGACTTCTCTCATCGCGCACTGGATTCGAGACGAAATACGCGAAGTCGCACCGGGCATCTATCTGGGGATTGTTTACTGGGATAAGAAGAAGCTCATTCATTTCGCGCTGAAGTTTCCGACAAAGGGATAATCGCAGTTTGCGGTCATGGCCGACGGCCCAGAACAGACCGGATCAGTTAAGCGCGCCGGCTGGCGATGGCGCGTCGTGCTGCTGGTGGCCGTGGCGATTATCGCGGTCGTGAGCTTGTATCTCATTGCGCGCTTTACGCGGGATGATCCAGTCAGTTACGCGGACCCCGAGGAGCACTTCAAATACGGCTCGCTCGGAGGCGAGCGTGAATCGGGGGTTCCTTACTGGATATGGAAGGTCTTGCCGAAAGTATTTCCTGATTACCTGCCTGGGAAAAAATATGTAAAGGGGACTGAGTATGCGTCCATGGGTTTCCTCTATGAAGATGGAAAGGATCTTCCCGTCGGCGTCTCGAAGCGGAATACCCAAGGCATTGACCGCGTTTTCCTGAACTGCGCGGCGTGTCACGCCGGCTCGGTTCGACAAGCTCCAGGCAGTCCTCGCGTTATTTACGCCGGCATGCCGTCGAACACTGTCGATCTTGAAGCATTCCAGAGGTTCCTTTTTGCCTGCGCGGCGGACCGGCGCTTTACCGCGGAGCGTTTGTTGCCCGAGATAGAAGCTATCGGCGGAGATTACGACGCGATTAACACATTTCTCATGCGCTTCTACGCGATTCCCTTTATGCGCGAGCGGCTGCTAATGCTGAAGTACCGCTTTCGCTTTATTGAGTGGGAACCCGATCAAGGTCCAGGCCGCACGGATACTTTTAATCCAGCCAAGACGTTGGTGAGCTATCCATTGGAGGAACTTGAAACACGCGAGATAGTCGGCCTTTGCGACTTACCATCTGTCTGGTTGCAAGGGCCGCGCCGAGACCACAACATGCAGCTCCATTGGGACGGCAACCAACCCAAAATGGAGGAACGAAACAAGAACGCCGCATTCGGCACGGGCGCATTTCCCCCGACAATCGACCTCAAACAATTGGGGCGAATTGAAGAGTGGCTGACTACCAAGGAACCACCGAAGTATCCGTTCCCGATCAAGAAAGAGCTCCGGGAGAAAGGTAAACCACTCTACGCCAAATACTGCGCGAGCTGCCACGGACGCAATGGACGCGACTTCAGTGGCGACTATGTCGGAAAGGTTACTCCCATCGATCAGATTCTGACTGATCGACACCGGCTCGATTCCTTCACCTCCGAGCTCGCGTCGACGCTAAGCACCATTTACACCGGCTATCCCTGGCGGTTCACCCATTTTCACAAGACCTTTGGTTACGCCAATAGCCCGCTCGATGGTATCTGGCTGCGCGCACCCTATCTCCATAATGGCTCGGTCCCGACGCTGCGTGATCTCCTGAATCCTGCGAGCGTCCGGCCGGAGGTGTTTTACCGCGGTTACGATGTATTCGATCAACAGAAGGTCGGATTTGTGTCAGACGTTAGCCGATTCGATGAGGAAGGACGCAGCAAGGACGAACCCGACAATCCAAGAAAATATTTTAAGTTCGACACTCAGAAAAAGGAAGGTAAAACACCGCGCGACCGGAATGAAGGTAATAGTAACGACGGCCACGAAGCCTACATCGGCCTCGACGGAAAAGTGATCGGGTATAACTATGGCACCATGCTTTCGGACGATGAGAAAGACGCAATCGTCGAATACTTAAAGACCTTCTAACTCATAGACGCATTAACTCAACCTGGCTTCAGTAACTAAGGAACACATGCCACAAGATGACCAACAATGGTGCCCGTTTAGACCCACCGCGAACAACCTGGACTCCATCGCCCAAGATGTGGCTGAGATCGGCGCCATCCAGCAGAAGGCGATGGAAAAGAACAAGCACGTTAATCTCCTTGACCGGGTCGCTCATCAATATCAGATCGCCGGCGGCAAGGTTGTCTTCCGAGCCGCGGATGAGATGCCCGGGCCGCTTCAGGAGGTTGGAATTTTCCAACCTGGCGGGGAACGCATCGGGATCGGCCGGATTTCCACGGGCTTGGGTACGCCCCATATTGAAACAAACCCGGATTTCCTCGGATTGATGATGGCCTTTCAGACGAAGGAGGGCCGGCGCGTCGATTTTCTCGCCATTAACGATCCGACGGCTCCCGCCGATAACCACAAGGATTTTATGGACGTCCTGCACGCCACCGGCGAAGCCGCGGGGGCGGAGGTTCCGTTCGTGGGCGACTGGGGCGCCTATAACAGTCTGAACCTCATCGCCGAACAGATGGAGTTCGGTAAGGCACTTAAGGAACGCATGGGATTGATCAAAGCCGGACGGACCCTTCTTCATCTTACGAAGCAAACGTCACGGACCTTCCGATCGAGCACTGCCTACCAGACCTACTGGACCGGCGTCGAGGAGATAGGTGGGACGGCCGGAAAATTCACCTTTGTGCCGGTCCAGGACGAGAACACGCCGCCCCAATTTCGGCCTGGAGAACGCTACCTCTCGGAGGAATGGAAGAAAAGGCAGCTATCAGGCGATGTGAGGTTTTTGCTCTACTGGATCTCCTATTTGAACGAAGAGACAACACCGACCAAAGCGCTCACGGCGCCGTGGGAGGAAAACCATAAGCAACTGGCCGGCAACGTCACTTTTACCCAGGCTGATCCTGAATCGGAAGAAGCACAACTCTGGGCTATCCTCGCCTCGGAAATGGGCGCTAATCCCGGCAACTGGATTCACGACAAAGGAGACAGCATTCATGAAGCTGCCACCGAGTTCGGGTCGGCGAGAAAGATTGCCTATCGCTTGAGCCAGGAAGGGCGAAGCGCCCTTGAACCGAAATGGTATAGCTCGGTTTTCGAGACCGCTCAAATAGGTTCAGACCTCGGACAAGAACTGAAAAGGCGCCGGGAAGTGAAGCGGAAAGCTGATCATATGAACCAAGCACCTTAAAGGACCTGAGACAAACGCGCCACGTTTTGCAACTATCGGTTTTTTCTAAGCTATGACTAACCTATCGAAACGACAGCGCGTGCTTTTGATTGTAGGCTTGATTCTGGCGGCTCTCCTGATCGCCGGTGGCGTCTTCACCTGGAATAAGTTCTTCCGGGAAGAGCCCCAGGTTTTTGCCAACGAAGACGAACATTTTAAATACGGCTCGTTAGGTGCAGAAGGGGATCGCGGCATTCCTTACTTTCTCTGGCTGGTCCTACCGCGCGTGTTTCCCGATCTCATGCCCGGCCCGGGCGGATACAGATCGTTCGGTGTGGTCTGGGAGGAAGGCCAGGAGCTGCCGGTTGGTTTTTCAAAAAAGGTGGTCGGGTTCGCCCGGGTCACTAATAACTGCGCGATCTGTCACACCGCGACCTACCGTCTGAAGGAAGATGAGGTCCCGCACGTCGTTATCGCGGCTCCTGCGCATACGAACAACCTGCAAGCCATGTTGAGGTTCTTGTTCAAGACGGCGCACGATCCGCGTTTCAACAGCGATACGATCATGAACGAGATCCGGCTCGTGAGCGGGAATCAGTACGGCAACGGCGGATTGACCTTCATCGACCGCCAGATTTATCGCTTCCTCCTTATCCCACTTACCAAAAGGGCGCTTCTCGAGCAGGAGAAAACCTTCACCTGGATGGAGCGGTACGTCACTAGCAATAAGCCGAAGCCGGATTGGGGCCCGGGCCGAGACGACGCCATGAACTTGACCAAGTATTTCATGACCAGCATGAAGGAAGACGACACGGTCGGGCCCACTGATTTCCCTTCCGTCTGGAATCTCGGCATCCGCAGCGGAAAAGACAACGCCGGAAAACAAATGCTGCTGAATTGGACCGGCGACACGCCCGCGGTGCGCTCGGTCTTGATCGATTCCGCGCTAGGTCTCGGTGCGCCACCGCGACCCTGGTTTTTGCAGCGCATGGCAGACCTGGATGCTTATCTTAGCAATCTCCCGCCACCAGCCTGGCCATTTGCCGAGACAAATCCGATCAATACGCAACTGGCGGATGAAGGGAGGAAAATCTACCTGCGCGACTGCGCCTCCTGTCACGAGCCGCGCGGCGAGCGCACGAACAAGGTGATTCCCATTGCGGAGATCGACACCGATCCCGAGCGCACGCACTCCTGGTCCAAGGCCGCCGCTGAAGAAGCCAATCGGCGCGTCAAAGAAATGGGAATCGATCGGCCGCCGATGACCGAGCTCGATCCGTACGGTTACCTTTCTCCTCCGCTCGATGGCATCTGGTTGCGCGCGCCTTACTTGCACAACGGCTCGGTGCCGACGTTGCGCGACTTGTTAAATATCCCCGCGCAGCGCCCGGTCACATTCCATCGCGGCTACGATGTCTTCGATCCGGTCAAAGTCGGTTTTATGGAACCCGAACCGAAAGCCATTGGCCCGGAGGGTAAGCTACAGGACCGCTACTTTCTGCACGACACTCGCGTGCGGGCCGAAGGCAACGGGGGTCACCTTTACGGCACGCAGTTATCTGACGACGACAAGAACAAGCTGCTGGAATATTTGAAGACTCTCTGACCCATCGCTTATGGAAAACGAGAGCACAGTGGTAGAAACAAGAGAACGGCGATGGTTCTCGGTTGCGGGTGTCGCCATCCTGCTGACCGCACTCGTGCTCTTTGCCGGTTATCTCGATCGAACCGGACACGGCGCGGCCCTCAACCTCGCGCTCCTCTTCGCCGCGAGCGCGGCGTTGCTTGTCGCTGGATTGTTTCTGGAGAAGCTAACCGATCGCTGGCCGGCGCGAGCTTTGGTAGCAGGCGGTCTGGCGTCGTTCTACTTCACCGCCTTCGCGGGATATTACTTTCCAAAGTTTCGCTTAATCGATCATCCGGTCGCCGGCTGCCTGATCACGGTGGCCGTTGCCATCCTGATCGTCCTGATAGCCGAGAAACGGGAAGCGCATGTCGCGAGTTTCTTTGTCGTTGTTCTGTGTGGCTATAGCACCGCGCTGCAGCCGGCGCTATGGTTTACCCTGTTCTCCGATGTAGTCCTCGTGGGCGTAGCCTGCTGGTTGTTGGTCCGTCATGGGAGGGTTTTGCTCGTCTTCGTTACCTTGATCGCCAGCTATTTGAGCTATGCGATGTGGTGGAGCTATCACGATGGGCGGCTAGATTTAGCGCGTTATCTTCAACTCCATGAGTTCTGGCAAACATGTCTCTTCTTCGCGGCGTGCTGGCTGGTCGTGGTAGCCGGCGCCTCCCTCGCTCCGCGCGACAAACTCACGCTCGTTCCAAGACTGCTCCTCTTAAGTCTCAACCACGCCCTCTTCTTCTCGCTGGTTGTTCTCCTGTTGCCGCCAATGCACGCGGACTGGATTTCCAGCTTCAGCCTTGGTCTCGGTGTTGCCATGATCGGCGCCAGCGAACTGGTCAGCCGGCACGAGCCGTCGATCTGGCATCCGGCATCGCGACAAGGTGCGCTTGTTCTTGCGCTTGGCCTCTTCACGCTGGTGGCTGGTCCGCATCTGGTGCTGGTCGTGGCGATCGTAAGTGCCCTGCTTTTAGTCACAGGGAGGGCGCTGGCTGATCGATGGGGTGAAGCTTTGCGTTTCCTTGCCGGGGTCTGCGCGCTGATTGCGTTCCTGATGGCTTTCGGCCCGATCCGCGTACCGGGCGAACCGGGTCGAATGATTGGAATCATCACTGGCCTTGTTCTGATCGGCAGTGCCTGTCTGGCGCGCCGTGCGGGCGCAAGCCGTTCCGCGATCGACTGGCGCGCGGTTTACTTCGCCACATTAGGGATGACGCTCTGGTTGATCACGGTCGTTTATCAGTTTGCCCAGATCAATCAGCCACCGCTGCTGGCAATCATAGCCCTCGCCCTTACTGCTTCGCTCGCCGTGCTGCGCATCCCGGAGCTGCCTTATCTGGCCAAGGGATTTGTTTTGGCAGCTCTGGTCCTTTGGCTGGTGCAAATCGGAAGTTTCGAGCGGCCCTGGTGGAATCCGCTTGTTGTAATCCTCATCACGCTTGTCCTAAGCCGATGGTGGCAAATGCGCGGCGCGCAGCTGATTCCGAAGTGGGAACTGACACTTGTGCAGGTAGTGGCAGCCTTAGGTGTCGTCGCGGTCCTGTTCTTCTGGCTCGAAGGTAGGCTAACTCCTCCTTGGTGGCTGGTAGTAGCTTCGGTTCTTTCGGTCGCGAGCTTCATCTACGGAATTGTGACACGCGATTGGGCCATCGCCGCGCTAGGACAGGTTTTCACCTTTGCCAGTCTTTACGAGTTCTGTGCGCAACTCTCGCAAAACCCGCCGCCGTCCGCGGTCTTTGCGCTCATGCCGGTAGCGATGTTCCTCGCTCTCGCGGCCGCCAGCGAACGCGCGCGCTCTGTCATCGTGCCCGAGTGGATCGCCACCCTTTTCCATGCGTTGGCTGTGCTCAGCTTCATCGCCTGGACCATGACCCACATCGCGGCTGACTGGCGTTTCATCTTCCTCGAGGTCCTGGGATTCGTCCTGCTCCTTTGGGCGCGCGTCCAAAAGAAGAAGGCGGTCATGTTCGGCAGCCTCGCCTTTACCACTGCCGCGGTCTTGGTGGCCTGGATGGGCGAAGCAGGAGCGCATGGATTTCACCTCCAGGATCTCCTGGCGTTTGCTTTGCTCCTTCTGCAGCAGCAACTCAGCAAGCCGTTGCTGCCATCGCCCGAGCTTCAGAATCTCGCGATGACGCTCGGCATCGTCACCTTGTGGCGTTGGGTTTCGCTTTGGTCTGCGTGGCACTTCGGGGGGACCTCGTTAACGATCGCCTGGGCCCTGCTGGGCCTGGTCGTCTTCCTTATCGGTGTCTTCTTCCGAGAGCCGATGTATCGATGGCTTGGATGGGGACTTCTCATCGCGGCGACGTTCCGGGTGTTGCTGGTTGATATTCACTACGCAGGTGGAGCCGTCGCGCTCCACCTTGCCGTCGTCGGAAGCATTATGCTCGTAGCAGCGTTTTCCGATCGTCGGCTTGCCCACTCACACTCTTAGTGACGCTAAGCGACGCTGCTGAGCTCTCAGATTGAACCTCTCAAAGAAAATCCTCTAATCATACGCGATCCGTGCCGACAGTACGCGATTTGCGGAGCACCCGGTCCGTTGATCGTCGCCGACGAAGAGATCCCGCGCATTGGCGTAACTCTCACGCGCTCCATGCACTATGCCCGCTGGATCGACGGGTCAATCTATCTGTGGATCGGCCGGGGAGAAGGAAGCCGGCCAGGGCGAAGCCAATAGCGGCCTGCAATTCGACACCTCGCGGAAGGCGGGAGCCTAGCCATTCTCTAAATTCCACGTTGCGCCTTATCCTGGGTCACATACACCAATGCGAACAGGGTCAAGCATAAGCGGGATTACGTCTCTAAAGTGATGATGATCGCAAGAGCGGTCACGGCGAGTTGAAAAAAGGACACGAGAAATGATTGTCCTGGCACAAGCCGCATATGGAATAGAGGAGAGACGAAGCTGAGAAACCAGACCTCAAACGTCAGAATCACCAACGAAACGGAGACGGCACGTCCCGCACGCCAGAGATAGTACTGGTCCAGCATGAGACTCAGTTGTGATGACCCGGATTGCACGAGAACGTAGGACGCGAAAAAGCTCCACAATCGTTCATACGGGCGTAACAGCTTCCACCCCCAACCTCGCTTTACAGCGGCGACGTATTGCTGTCGTCGCTCTCGATTCCAGAAGAGGAACACGCCCAATCCGGCCCGCGTATCCGTGGCGAGCGAAGTCCCGCCAAACAGACGCTCGAACTCTTCGTAGTCGGCTTCACAGTAGCCTTTGTGTTCCGCAATCAACCGACCCAACCAGTCGCGGTTGCGGACTAAGTGTCGATAGAAGACGCGCATCTCCATCGATTTGAAGTACACCGCCAATAGATCGAGCAATAGCCCTGCCACAAACACTACGATAATAGCGAGGGCACTGATAGCAGTAGAACCGATCTGCCAGATCCAATCCGGTGGTCTTTCCAGGGTCGAGAGATACGACAGCAAGGTTTTTGCCTGGCCGGAGTACGCAAGGAAGAGGAGTTGGCAGATCCAGAAAAAGCCACCAGTGAGACCATACTCCGTAAATCGGCTACCGATCTGCACGAGTCTCCTGTTTTCTTTTGGGGTCTAATCCGGCTCCCTCTCAATCACCCAAAAAAGCGGAGCCATCGAAATGCTCTTAGCGGAAGGTGCAACATAAAATCTCACGTCTCCGTGAACGTCACGTGTCGCATTGCGACCGTTTAATATCATTTTGTCATTGCCGTGGAGGGAGCAAAAAGGCGAGACTCCAGCGCGTGAAGTAATGGGAGATCGTCGCTGACAATCTCAGCAAAGCAGGTTGGAGTTGGGGGATGAGAATCGAGGCATCGGGGCAGAAGTTCGTTTGGAATGAGGAGAAGGGAGAATTTATTCTCACGATCCAAACTGATGGTGACGCCACAGACTAGCGTGGCGCAAGATCGGGCGCAG
>Ga0070697_100001693_pt1 | contig 16843 bp, 16 predicted proteins | sample KBSK1501metaG_FD_65475 | JGI IMG/M metagenome (GOLD analysis project Ga0070697, IMG submission 65475) | Corn, switchgrass and miscanthus rhizosphere microbial communities from Kellogg Biological Station, Michigan, USA - KBS K1-50-1 metaG | ecosystem: Host-associated > Plants > Roots >...
GGAGAATGGACCACGCGAAACTGCCGGCTATCGCGAACACCGAAAACGCGACCGCGATGACGATGACGCGCTGACGCCGCGACGGCGCGACACTTCGGGTAGGTCCGGCGGACACGCGCTCGAGCACCGAGCTTGGCATCTCGAGTGAGTCGAGAGACTTCAGCCTCTCGAGCTCGCGCTGCCACCGTTCAGTCATCGTCGACCTCCTCGGAGCCGAGGAGCTGCCGCAATCGCGCGCGGGCGCGGAAGAGGTGAACGCGCACCGTCGGGGGCGCGATCCCCATGCGTCGTGCGACCTCCTCGATCGGCAGATCGGCCTCGTGGCGCATGATCACGGCCATCCGCTGGTTGGGCGAAAGCCGCTGCAGCGCGCGGACCACATCGCCGGTTTCCGCCGGTATGTCCACGATCCCGTCGACCTTCTCCAGCGGTCGCCGCTCGCGCCGCAGCTCCTCTTTCGCGATGCGGAACGCCGTCCGGTAGATCCACGGCAAGGGATCCCGAATCCCGGCGGAGTGGGCGAGGGCACGCGCGAAAGCCTCGGCGGTCGCTTCTTCGGCGATATCTCGCCGCCCCCCGGTGAACACGAGCATGGTTCTCCACACTCCCCCGGCGGCCTCGGCGAAGAGAAACTCGAAGTCGTGCCTAGCCGCCACGCGCTCCGCCTGACCCTCCATGAGGTTCATCATCGCCCCTACCCATGGTGCTCTCGAGGGATAGAGGGGCCGCGGGAACCGGATGTTTACGCCCGGCGTGAAACACACGGGGCCCAAAGCGCGTCACGGTTGGGGGCGGAAGCGGCATGGAGAGACGGATGCGAGATCCGAGCCAAGGGGTCTACGGGGACTCGAATGACGTCGAGCTCATCGTCCTGTCTTGGGATGAGCCCGAGGCGTTCGGCGTGCTGTTCGAGCGCCACGCCGAAGACCTGCTCCGCTACTTCGCCCGGCGGACGCTCGACCCCGAGACCGCCGCGGAGTTGACGGCCGAGACGTTCGCGCAGGCCTTCGCCTCGCGGCGGCGGTTCCGGGACCGGGGGCTCGGAGGCGTCGGATGGTTGTTCGGGATCGCGCGGCACCAGCTCGCGCGGTTCTTCCGGACAGGCGCCGTAGACGCTCGGGCCCGCAGGCGTCTCGGGATGCCCGAGCGTGAGGTCTCGGCCGAGGACTACGAACGGATCGAGGAACTCATCGACTTCGCACAGGTTGGCCGGGCGATCGGGCAGGCGTTCACGCTGCTGTCCGAGGAGCAGCGCGAGGCGCTTACGCTGCGGGTCATCGATGGCCGCTCGTACCGAGAGGTGGCCGAAGCGCTGCGCTGCACCGAGGAGACCGCTCGTGCGCGTGTGAGCCGGGGGCTCAAACGGCTCGCCCGCACGCTCGATATGCCGCTCGAGGCCGAACCGGGGAGGTAACAGGATGGACACGACGATCGGATACCTGCACGAGGTCAGAGAGGACCTGCTGACGGCGGCCTGGCGCCCCAATCGGCGAAGGCGCCCACATCTGCCGAGCCGATGGAATTGGTCGGGGCCGAGGCTCGTCGCGGCTGTGTCCGTATTCTGCCTCGTCGCCGCCGGAGCGACCGGATGGTTCGTCACCCGGAACGGCGAAGTTGTTCAGCCGGCGAGCGAGCGCGCCGCCGGAAGGGAGCCTTTCCTGGGAAATGAGTCGGCGCATCAAGGCGTGCATTACATCGACGCGCTGGCCGCGCCTTCGGCGAGTCCCGCTCCCGGCGCCCCGCCCGGGATCGCGGACGCTGCCACTTCGGCGTCCGGTTCACCGAACGCGGTTACTGACATCTCGAAGATCGTCCGGACGGCGAACCTCAGCCTCGTGGTGCCGGTCGGTTCGTTCGGCAAAGCATTCGCGAACGCGTCGAGTGTGCCCGACGAGTTCGGCGGCTTCGTGGAGACGTCGAACACCGGGGCTCGCTCGGGCTCGATCGCGATGCGGATCCCCTCCGACCGGCTTGGAGAGGCGCTCGACCGGCTCCGCACGCTCGGCCGCGTCGAGTCGCAGACGATCGCCGGGAAGGACGTCACCGCCAACTACATCGACCTCGCGGCCCGGCTTCGCATCGCGAAGGCTCGACGCCTCGTCCTTCTGCGACTGATGAACAAGGCGAACAGCATCGAGCAGACCATCCGGGTCCAGAACGCACTCGACGACACCCAGCTGCAGATCGAGGATCTCCAGGGCGGGATCAACGTGCTCGACGACCGCATCTCGTTCGCGACGGTCCGGCTCGAGCTGCGCGAACAGGGCGTCCAGGTGACGACGACCCACGTGGAGAAGCCCAGCATCCCCGGGGCCTGGCAGCGCTCGATCGCGGGGTTCATCGGCGTGATCGCGGCGGTGGTGATCGGTCTCGGCTACGTGATCCCGGTGGCCCTGCTCGCAGGACTCGCCTGGCTGGTCGTCACTCGGGTCCGCCGCCGGCGCGTCGTGTAAGGGCGAGCGCCCTCACGTCAAGAGCGCCCGACCGCGGGTAGTGGGTCAGCTTCAGGCCTGGCGGCTCAGCGATCGAACCAGAACAGGACGAGCATGGAGGCGCTGGTTGCTGCGAGTATCACGAGCAACCCGATTCCAACCCAACGTTTCCAGCTCGCCATGCCCACAGGTCTGATCCGGTAGTCGGCAGGCCCGCCGTGACCGAGTCCCAGCTCCTCGTCGATGCGTTCGGCAGCCTCCGTTTCCGAGCCGAACGTCGCGAGAACCGTCCACGAGCCGGACTGAAGGTCGTGGGTCTCGACGACGGCCCGGCCGCGGCGACGCATCGAGCGGTCCGTATCGAGTTCCGACCAGGCGATCCTCGGGTGCTGACCACCGCCGATGCTCATGGCCCTCGAAACGTACAACTTCGCTGAGATCAGGGCCCGACAACCGATCTCGAGCAAGCGCGTGGAGGACTTGCGCGGACCTTGAACGATGAGTCAAACTCGTCGAGCCGGCCCGTCCCCCTTCTCCAGGAGCCGTCTCGATGCCGACGCAGGATTGGACCGCGTACTCGAAGGCCCTGCCGTCCATGCTCGAGGCGGTGGGTCGGACCCCGCTCGTACGCCTCGGCCGGGTCGCGCCCGAGCTCGAGCTCCTGGCGAAGGTCGAGTGGTACGGGCCCACGGGTTCGGTGAAGGACCGGATCTACCGGCACATGCTCGAGCGCGCCGAGGAGCGCGGCGACCTGCGACCCGGGATGACCGTGATCGAGTGCACGACGGGCAACGCGGGCATCGCGTGCTCGGCCGTCGCCGCGGTCAAGGGATACGCGTGCGTCATCGTGATGCCCCGGGGTATGAGCGCCGAGCGCAAGAAGATGATCGCTGCGTACGGCGCCGAGCTCGTCCTCACGCCGGGGAGCGGCACGGACATCGATCTCGCGATCGAGAAGCTCCGCGAGATCGTCGCGACCGATCCCGAGCGGTACTTCTTCCCCGGCGAGTTCGAGAACCCCGACAATCCCGAGGCGCAGGCCGTCTCGGGCCTGGAGATCTGGGAGCAGGCGGGCGGGGCGGTCGACGCGGTCGTGGCCGCGCAGGGCACGGGCGGGTGGATCACCGGCGTGGGTCGTGCCCTGAGGGCTCGCGACCCGAAGGTCTCGGTGTACGCCGTCGAGCCGGCCGAGTGCCCGTTGATCTCGGAGGAGCGGTGGGGGACCCACGGCGTTCCGGGGATCGGGGACGGGATCATCGCGCCCAACCTCGATCTGTCGCTCATGGACGGGATCGTGACGGTCCCCACGGAGGAAGCCCTCGAGATGGCCCGGCGCCTCGCCCGGGAGGAGGGGCTCCTGTGCGGGCCGTCGTCCGGCATCAACGTGGTCGCGGCCCTCAAGGTCCACGCGAAGCACCCCGAGCTCGTCCGGATCGTCACCGTGGTGCCCGACACGGGCCAGCGCTATCTCTCGGGCGAGCTGTTCGGCGAGGGGTTCGATCCCGAAGAGGAGCCGGACCGCGACCACGTGATCGACGCGCACACGCTGGAGCAACTGCGGGCCAACCGCGACCGCCTCGAGTTCATCGCCTGACCGGGCGTTGCCTGCTCGCTGGCTGAATCGCGGTTCAGGCAGCGCGATATGCTCCGGGCCGTGAGCAGCTACCCGATGTCCGACGAGGACCGACGGATCCAGGACACCGCCCGAGGCTTCGTCGACGACGAGCTCATCCCGCACGAGGTCGAGGCCGAGATGGCGGGCGGACACATCTCGGATGAGCTCCGCGAGCGTCACCACCGCCTGGCGATCGAACTCGGCCTGTACGCGATGAACATGCCGAAGGAGCTCGGCGGCGGAGGGATGACGACCTTCCAGCAGGTCCTGGTTTCCGAGCAGATCGGGCGGGTAACCAACGGTCTCGGGTGGTGCGTGCACACACCGCCCGCGTGGGCGCCTGCCGTCGTCTCGAAGGAGCAGCTCGAGCGATGGATCCTGCCCTCGATCCGCGGCGAGATGCACGAGTGCTACGCGATCACGGAGGCCGGCGCCGGCTCCGACGTGGATGCGATCGAGGCGACCGCGCGCCGCGACGGGGACGGGTACGTGTTGAACGGCACGAAGATGCACGTGACCTCGTTCAACAACGCCGCGTACTGCTTCTTCCAGGCGAAGATCGCCGGCGGGCCGAACGAGGGCGCGCACGCGATGTTGTTCGTCGACAAGGACACGCCGGGCGTGCGCCTGGTGCGCGAGCCCGCGTACATGCACACGTACGCCGACACCCACGCGATCGTGGCCTTCGAGGACGTCCGCGTCCCCGCCGGGAACCTCGTGGGGCAGGAGGGCGACGGGCTCGCGTTCACGTACGAGTGGTTCCGGTACGAGCGGTTGATGATCGCCGCGCGATGTTGCGGCGCCGCCGAGCGTCTCGTCGAGGCGGCGACCGATTTCGCGAAGGAGCGGGTGCAGTTCGGACAGCCCATCGCGAGTTTCCAGGCGATCCAGCACATGCTCGCCGACTCGCTCACCGAGCTGTGGGCGGCGCGCCTCATGACCTATCGTGTCGCGCACGAGATCGACGAGGGGGTGGACGTGAAGGTGCAGCACGCGCACTGCTCGATGGTGAAGCTGTACGCGAGCGAGATGGTGGGCCGTGTGGCCGACCGCGCCGTGCAGATCTTCGGCGGCCGCGGCTACATGCGCGAGAACGTCGCCGAGCGCTTCTACCGCGAGGTGCGGGTCGACCGCATCTGGGAGGGCACCTCGGAGATCCAGCGCAACATCGTTGCCGACCAGCTCGGCAAGCGTGGTGCGCGGGCGCTGGTGGGCTGATGGACCGCCAGACGGAGCTTTCGGACCAAGAGGCCGAACGGTGGCTCGAGTTCGAGGCCGCCATGGAGGTGGTTCCGCGCGAGCGCTGGGACGAGCCCGGCGCGGTGCCGGGATGGACGCTGAAGGCGATCGTCCGTCACGTCGCCGGGTGGCTCGAGGACCTCGTCGCTCACCTCGAGGAGATGCGGGACGGCACGTTCGTGGACCCGAACGAGAGTGATGAGGAGATCGACGCTCGGAACGCTGGATTCGCCGAGCAGGCGGTATCGATGGACGCCGATGAGGTGTGGAACGGCTTGCTCGCCGCCCGTGCGGCCGCCCTCGCCCTGTGGGCCGAGCTCACCACGATCGACGCTGCGGCGGTCGAGTGGTTCGTGGGCGAGACGACCGAGCACTACGAGGAGCACCTGCCCGACCTGCGTCGGGTCGCTGCCGGTTAGGCGAGCGCTCGCTCGATCTCCTCGCGCGTGGGCATCCCCTCGCGGGCGCCGGCACGCGTGACCGACAGCCCCGCCGCGGCGACGGCCCGCACGACCGCGTCGTCGATCGGGCGTCCCTCGAGGAGCGCCGCGGCGAGCACCCCGTTGAACGCGTCGCCGGCGCCGGTGGTGTCGACGACGGAAACCCGTGAAGCGGGGAACGACCGATCGCCCGTCGCATCGGTCAACGTGGCGCCCTCGGCGCCTCGCGTCACGATGACGCGGAGCTTCGTGTGACGCTGCACGAGCGCAACCGCGGGATCCGTGTCTCCCGTTCCGGCGAGAGCCGCAAGCTCGCTCTCGTTCGGCGTGACGGCGGAGGCGAAGAGCAGGAGATCGGCCGCGCCGGTCAAGGCCGGTGCGGGATTGAGGATGAAGGTCGCGCCGAGCGCTCGGCATCGCTCCGCCGCGTGTCGCACGATGCCGAGCCGAACCTCGAGGCTCGCGAGCACGACGCTCCCCGCCTCGAGACTCTCGAGCGCAGCGTCCACGTCGTCCGGCTCGATCCTCGCGTTCGCGCCTGGGGCGACGGCGATCTGGTTCTCGCCGGCGTCGTCGACCACGATGAGCGCCACCCCGGTCGAGACCCCGCTGACGGCCTTCGTGAAGCGCACGTCGATCCCCTCGGCCGCGAGCGCCGCGAGCGCACCTCTCCCGAGGTCGTCGTCGCCGACACTGCCGATCAGCGCGACCGCGCCCTCCGCCGGACCGCCGCGCAACGCTCGGGCAGCCGCTACCGCTTGGTTCCCGCCCTTGCCACCGTGATGGCGGCTGAAGACGCCGCCGACCACGGTCTCGCCTGGCGCCGGCAACGTCCCACCTTGCACGACCAGGTCGACGTTCACGGCGCCGAGCACGACCAGCGTGGGTCCGCTCATGCCGAGGCCGAGACCAACCCGGAGAGCCGCTCGACGAACCGATGCAAGAAGACCTCGCCCTCGACACCGACTGCGACGTCGACGTTGGGCTCGCGCTCCCACATGCCGCGCCAGTCGGCCACGGTCTGGCCGGTCGTGTGCGTTCCGTCGACCTCGACCTGGACGGCGACCGGGCTGGTGCGCAGCAGCGTGGGGTCGACGGCCGCGGCCAGCGCGAGCGGGTCGTGCATCGCCGCGCCGTCGAAGCCGCGCGAGGTCGCGTAGTACGCGAAGTAGTACGGCACCGCATCGCGCAGGAACGCCGCGAGCGGTGAGCCCTCCTTCGCGCCGCAGATCGCGTCCAGCTGGCCGGGGGTGAGCAGCACCTGCTCGGTCACGTCGAGGCCGACCGCGACGGGGCGCTCGGCCGTCGCCGACGCTCCGAACGACGCGAAGACGCGCTCGGCCGCCTCGGGATCCATCGAGATGTTGGCCTCCGCGACCGGCGAGACGTTCCCCGGCCATCGGTACGCCCCGCCCATGAACACCAGCCGCCGGAGCATCCCCGGCAAGCGCGGCTCCCGCTCGATCGCCAGGGCGAGGTTCGTCATCGGACCGAGCGTCACGAGCGTGATCTCGCCCGGGCGCTCGGCGACGCGCTGGATGATGAGGTCCGAGGCGTGACGCCCGGACAGCGGGCGCGTGAGCTCCGAGACGTCGGCGTTGCCGAGCCCGCTCGGGCCGTGCACGTACTCGTAGAACGAGAGCGAGCGTCGGAGCGGGGCCTCCTCGCCGCGGGCGACCTCGACGTCGCTGCGACCGCCGAGGTCGAGCATCGCCACCGAGTTGCGAGCGGCGTGATCCACGTGCACGTTGCCGGACACGCACGTGACGGCGAGGAGCTCCACCTCCGGCGATGCGCATGCGTACAGCAGCGCCAGGGCGTCGTCGATGCCGGTGTCGACGTCGACGATCATCGGGATCGTCGCCGTGGGGCGGGAGGTCATGGGGCGAGAGGTTACGCCTCGGCGGGTAAGCCGACGAGGTCCGCCGGCTCGAGGACGAACCCGAGCACGTGCGCGGCGACCTCCATGCACGAGCGGTGCATCCGCTCGGTGGTGACGGTGGAGTCGTTCATGATCACCTGGATCGCGAGACCGTCGATCAGTGCGGCGATCGGGAGGGCGAGCGCGTCGGCGTCGCCCTCGACGAACTCACCCGAGGCCTGACCCACGCGGATGATCTCGGCGATCTGCGCGCGCCAGCGCTGGTCGAGCACCTCGCGGTCCTTGGCCATCTCCTCGTCACGGAGCGCGCGCACCCACACCTCGATCCACAGGGCCCACTCGTCCAGGCGTCCGTACTCGGGCAGGTAGCCGGGGACCGAGAGGTCGATGAGGCGCCGCAGCTGCTGCTTGGCGCTGGCGATCCGGCGGATCTCGCGCGAGGTGCGCAGGTAGAACTGGTCGTTCGCGTACGTGAGCGCCTCGGCCAGCAGCCGGTCCTTCGAGTCGAAGTAGTAGAGGATCAAGCCCGGCGAGACGCCGGCCTGCTCGGCGATGTCGGAGATCCGCGTCTCGGCCAGGCCGCGTTCGGTGATGACCCTCGCGGCGGCGTCCAAGATCTCCTGGTGCCGGTCCTTCGTGTGCTTCGGTGAACCGGAGCTCATGTCGTCCTCCAACTGAACACCGAACAGTCCCGCGGTGTCGTCTCGCATGGTTTGAACCGGAATTCAAGGCACTGTACGCGTCTGACCAGGGATGTCAACCCGAACGGCGCCCCCCGAGGGCTCCGCCAAGCTTGACTGGTCGTTCAATCACAGGCTAGATTCACCTCGAGATCTCGAACGAGGAGAGGCGCGACCATGGCCAACGCGTACGACGCGATCATCATCGGCGGGGGGCACAACGGCCTCATCAGCGGTGCGTACTTCGCCCGGGCCGGCGCCCGGACCGTCGTCTTGGAGAGCCGCTGTAAGACCGGGGGCGCGGCGGACACCAGCACCCCATGGCCGGAGCACCCGGACTTCAAGGTCACCACGTACTCCTACGTCATGAGCCTGATGCCCCCGACCGTGATCAAGGAGCTGAAGCTCGAGCGCCACGGCTACAAGGTCACACCGTTCGGGCCCTACTACCAGGCGTACCCCGACGGACGGGCCATCACCGTGTATCCGGACGACGCGAAGAAGAACTATGACTCGATCGCCCAGTTCTCCAAGAAAGACGCCGAGGTCATCCCGAAGTGGGACGCATGGCTCGCCGGGGTCGCGGACGTGCTCGGACCACTGCTGCTCAAGGTCCCGCCGAAGGCGGGCTCGATGAAGCCGAAGGACCTCATCGAGACGCTCAAGGTCGCGTGGGCCTCACGCGGACTCGGCGTACGCGGTGTCGGCGACGTCACGCGCTTGTTCACGATGAGCGTCAGCGATCTGCTGAACGACTGGTTCGAGTCGGACGCGATCAAGGGCATGCTCGCGGTGAACGGCGTGATCGGCACGTGGGCCGGGCCGGACTCGCCCGGGACCGCGTACGTGATGCTGCATCACTCGATCGGTGACGTGGGCGACGGGCATCTCGGCTCGTGGGGGTACCAGGAAGGCGGGATGGGCGGCGTCTCGGACGCGTGTCGCCGCGCCGCCGAGTCCTTCGGCGCCGAGATCCGGACCGACGCGAAGGTCGCGAGGATCCTCGTCCGCGACGGCCGAGCGGTCGGCGTGGTGCTCGCGAACGGCGAGGAGCTGCGCGCGCCCACGATCGTCACCACGATCCACCCGAAGATCGCGTTCCTCGATCTCATCGATCGCGGCGAGCTGCCCGCGGACTTCGTCGCCGACATCGAGCACTGGCGCACGCGCAGCGGGGTCGTGAAGATCAACCTCGCGATGAGCGAGCTCCCGGACTTCATCGCGAACCCCGGCAAGAACCTGCAGGACCATCACACCGGCTCGGTCGAGCTGTGCTTCAGCCCCGAGTACGCCGAGGAGGCGTTCCAGGACGCGCACATGAAGCGCGTGGCGGCCGACCGTCCGTTCGTCGACGGCGTGATCCCCACGACCCTGGACAAGACGCTCATGCCCGAGGGCGTGCACAACTTCTCGATGTTCACCCAGTGGGTGCCCGATGACTGGGTGAAGGAGCCACACCGCGACGAGCTCGAGCTGTACGCGGACCGCATCATCGACCTGTACACGGAGCTCGCGCCGAACTTCAAGTCGGCCGTGATCGCCCGACAGGTGATCGGCCCGTACGACATGGAGCAGGAGCTGGGCTTGATCGGCGGGAACATCTTCCACGGCGAGCTCTCGGTGGATCAGCTCTTCCACATGCGACCGGCGCCGGGCTACGCGGACTACCGGACCCCGATCCGCGGCTTGTACCACGGCTCCTCGGCCACCCATGCCGGGGGAGGCGTCTGTGGCATCCCCGGATGGCAGGCGTTCCGCCAGGCCAAGAAGGACCGGGCGGTCGGCAAGGCGAAGTAGCCTGGCCGCGTGACGCTCCCGGACACGGCATCGAGCGATGGACGCGGGGCCCTCGAGTGCATGCTCGAGGCCCGCTCCGTCGCGGTGGTGGGGGCCAGCGCTCGCGAGGGCTCGGTCGGTCACGAGGTGGTCCGCCAGCTGACCGCCGGCGGGTTCGACGGGCTCGTGTACCCGGTGAACCCGAAGTACGCCGAGATCCTCGGTCTGCCCTGCTTCCCGACGGTGACGGACGTTCCCGGGCCGGTCGACCTGGTGGTGCTCGGGGTCTCGAACACGCAGCTCGAGGAGCAGCTCGCGCTGGCCGTGAAGGCAGGTGCGCGCTCGGCGGCGATCTTCGCGAGCGGGTACGAAGCGCCCCGCGAGGGCGTGTCCCCGCTCGCCGAACGACTCGCGGCCATCGCCCGTGATGCCGGGATGGCGATCTGCGGCGGCAACGGCATGGGCTTCCTGAACATCGAGCGCCGGCTGCGGATCTGTGGCTTCTACGAGCCGCTCGACCTGGCGGCGGGGCCGATCGCGTTCGTGAGCCACAGCGGGTCGGCGTTCTCCGCGATGCTGCACAACGACCGCGGACTGTCGTTCAACCTCGCCGTGTCCTCGGGGCAGGAGCTCGTCACCACGGCGACCGATTACATGGAGTACGCGCTCGGTCTCGAGAGCACGAGGGCGATCGGCTTGTTCATCGAGACCGTGCGCGATCCCGAGCGGTTCCGCTCCGTGCTCGCGGCCGCGGCCGAGCGCGACGTGCCGATCGTCGCGCTCAAGGTCGGACGCGAGGCGCTCACGCGCGAGTTGGTGACCGCGCACTCGGGCGCGCTCGCGGGCGAGGACGGCGCGTACGAAGCGCTGTTCGAGGCCCACGGCGTCCTGCGGGTCGAGAGCCTCGACGAGCTCGCGGACACGGCGGCACTGATGTCGAGTGGGCGGCGGGCGGGTCCCGGCGGGCTCGCGAGCGTCCACGACTCGGGCGGCGAGCGCGCGCTGATGGTGGACGCCGCCGCCGCGGCCGGGGTCCGCTTCGCGCAGATCTCGGCGGCGACGAGCGACCGGATGGCCGAGCTGCTCGACGAGGGCCTGCTGCCCGTCAACCCACTCGACTTCTGGGGCACGGGTCACGATGCGGGCGAGGTCGTCACCGGGTGCATGCGCGCGCTCCTGGAAGACGACGACGTTGCGGCGCTCGCGTTCGCGGTGGACCTCACCACCGAAGACAACCCGTCGATGGGCTACATCGGCATGGCGCAAACGGTGTTCCCCGAGACCGAGAAGCCGATGGCCATGCTGTCGAACTTCTCGAGCGGGATCGACCGTGGCGACGCGAAGCTGCTCGAGGAGGCGGGGATCCCCGTGCTCGAGAGCACACTCACCGGCCTCGCCGCGTTCCGTCACCTCTTCGCGTACCGAGACGCGCGCGCACACCCACCGTTCCCGAGCTCCTCACCGGTCCCCGAAACCGTGCGCGAGCGATGGCGCGTTCGCCTGGCGAGCGGGGAGGGCGTCGGAGAGCTCGAGGGGTTGGAGCTGCTCGCCTCCTACGGCATCCCCGCGGTCGCGACCCGGAGCGCCGGATCCCTCGACGAGGCGGTCGAGGAGGCCGAAACGCTCGGGTGGCCGGTGGCGCTCAAGACGGCCATGCCGGGGATCGCGCACAAGACCGAGGTCGGTGGCGTGATGCTCGGGCTCGACGGCCGGTTCGCGCTCGCCGAGGCGTACGGCACGCTCGCCGAGGCGCTCGGTCCGCTGGTCACCGTGGCTCGGATGGCGCCGGCCGGCGTCGAGATGGCGCTCGGCGTCGTGCGCGACCCGCAGTTCGGTCCGCTCGTGCTCGTCGCAGCGGGGGGCGTCCTCGTCGAACTGCTGCACGATCGCCGCCTGGCGCTACCGCCCCTCGACGCCTCACGCGCACGCTCGCTGATCGACCGGCTGAAGGTCCGTCCGCTCCTCGATGGCGTCAGAGGGGCGCCGCCCGCAGACGTGGCGTCGCTCGCGCAGGCGGTCGTCGGGCTCTCATGGCTCGCGCACGACCTGGGGGACCTGCTTGAGGCGCTCGACGTGAACCCCGTGATCTGCGGTCCGGGCGGCTGCCTGGCCGTCGACGTCCTCGTCGTTCCCGTCGAGCATCCTCCGGGCTAGAACGCGGCGGGGTCGGGAACCGTACCGGGCGGCCAGCCCTGATAGCCCTCGGGGAACTGGCCGGGCGTGCCGAAGCATCGAGCGGCCTTCGGGGCCGGCCTCGCGTCCGTCCGTGGCTCGCGGCCGAAGTCGAAGACGTGCTCGAAGTTGTGGGTCGTGCGGATCCGGTCCGTGAGGTGCGGCAGTCCCCAGTTGTCCTCGATGAACTTGAGCGGTGAGGAGAACTCGCCCACGGCATCGTCGATGTATCCCCGCTTCGCGTACGGCGAGAGCGTCAGCATCGGCACGCGGAAGCCGAGGCCCACGTCGTCCACGGCGGGCGGCGGCACGGCGTCGTAGAAGCCGCCCCACTCGTCCCACGTGATGAATAGCGCCGTGTGCTGCCACATCGGGCTGCGCATGATCGCGTTCACGACGTCGGCGAGCCAGTTGTGCGAGTAGCAGGTGCTTTCGGGCGGGTGGTCCGACAGCTCGAACCTCGGCGTGATCCACGTGACCGGCGGCAGCCGGTTCGCCTTGATATCGGCCATGAGCGTGTCCACCGAACGCGTGTGCTCCTGGAACATGTCCGAGTGGAACACCGGGCCGATGCCGTTCAGCGCGTTCCAGAAGTAGCCGCTCTGGCCGGGCTGGGCCGCGTAGTACGCCCAGTCCACGCCGATGCCCGAGAGCTGCTCGGGCACCGTGGGGAAGTCGAAGCAGGTGTCGTGCTTCGTGAGGTTGCCGTGATCGTCCTTCGTGAACACGAACACGTTGTCGCCGACCGCGTCGCATCCCCAGCTCTTGAAGAGCCGGCCGTCCGGGAGCTTCTTCGTGTCGATGTTCTCGGGGTTGTCCAGGGTGCCGCCGGACTGTCCGGCCACGAAGAAGAAGTGGTTGGGATAGGACGGGCCCGCGACCGACGAGAAGAAGTGGTCGCTGAGCACGTACTCGCGCGCCCAGTCGAAGTACGCCGGCACCTGGTGCTCGTTCAGGACCGAGTAGGCGAACGGATCGCCGAACTTGCCGGTGTTGAAGCCGTCGTACTTCCCCCCGGCGTAGCAGTTGAGGTACGCGGCTCGGTCGTGGGGAAGGTCGCCGGGCAGCCAGTCGGGGCAGTCGATGAGCGGGAACTCGGCACCGGCCTTCAGTCCCGTCATGGTGCCGTTCGCGCCGGGGAACCGACCGAAGAGGTTGTTGAAGCTGCGGTTCTCCATCATGAGGTATACGACCTGCTTGATGGGCCACTGCGTCTCGAGCAGTGCCGAGGGCGTATCGGTGACGCGCTTGATCGGTCGCCCGCCGGTGCAGGAGAACAGCGTGGCGCCGGCCACGGCCATCGCGGATCGGGACAGGAACCGGCGGCGTGAGATGCGTTCGTGGTGGGCGGGCATCGGCGCCCAACCTACCAAGCGCCCCTCGGAACGGTATCCTCGCAGGCCCGTCGTTCGGAGCACCCGTGATCAGCCGCAGGCTCGCGCTGCACATCGTGTCGATGTCGTTGTTGCTCGTTGCGTGCAGCGGAGATGGAGGCGAAGGCCCGTCGACGGTTCCGTCGACGTCCCCACCGCTCGTCTCGACGGTGGCACCAACCTCTGTCGCCACCGCCACGCCGGTTGCGCCGCCCTCTCCGTTCGCGACGCCGCCCCCCAAGCACGGGCCGGTCGCGACCGATTGCGTGCATGGCTGGGTGACGCCGCACGAGGGGACGGCTCGGTTCCTCGAGCCGCTCGGCATCATCCGTCGCACGACCGGAGTGCAGGGCCCGCTCGTCGTCATGGACATGCGGTACTTCGAGGGTCCCGAGTCCCCGCCCTCGGTGCAGGGGTACCTGCTCTCGGTGCAGCGTTGGTACATCCGCCTGTATGCGAAGGAGGACCCCGCGTTCCAGGGCCGGTTCCTGGTCGAGGCGCGCCGGTTCGGCAGGGGGCTCTCGGCCGTCGCCGCGTTCGACACGAGCGGGTGGAGATCGCCGGACTGGACCGGGTTCCAGTTCGACACCGCGGATACCACGACGAGGGCATATCCCGGGTTGCCGGGGACCTGGGAAGGGGTGCCGTACGACTTCGTGAGGGGTGGCGACGGGCTCCAGATCCCGGGGCTGCCCGACGAGGTCATCGGGTGCCTCGACGGGACCTAGCGCTCAGCCCCCCGCCAGCACCGCGGCACCGACCGCGCCCGAGAGGTCCCCGAACTGGGTGCTCAGCATCGCCGGTGGACGGTCGGGGACGAAGAGCCTTGGCTGCATCTCCTTCGCGATGCGCGCCACGAAGGGCTCCCCGAGCCGGTCGCCGAGCCCCCCGCCGATGATGATCGCCTCCAGGTCGAGCAGGTTCTGCGCCGACGCCAACGCGACGCCGAGCGCCCACACCGCGTCGTCGATGAGCCGGATCGCCATCGCGTCGCCCTGCTCGAGGGCCTCGGCGATCACACCCGAGGACACCCGATCGCGACCCTTCTTCTTCATGATCTGGAACAGGACCGTCTTCTCGCCCTGCTTCACCAGCATGCGTGCACGCGCCTCCATCCGGCCGCGACCGGCGTACGCCTCGAGGTGCCCTCGGCGTCCGTCCGAGCACATCCGCCCGCCCGGCCGCACGATCGTGTGCCCGATCTCGCCGGCGGCGCCGTGCCCCTCGCGCAGCTTGCCCTCGAGCACGAGCCCGCCGCCGACCCCGGTCCCGACCCACACGCCGAGGACGTCCTTGAAGGGTCGCCCCGCCCCTCGTCGGTACTCGCCCAGGATCGCTACGCGCACGTCGTTGTCGAGCATCACGGGAACGCCCGCGAGTCCCTTCGAAACACGGGGTCCGAGGTCCACCGGCTCGACTGCCTGGAAGCCGGGGAGGTTCGGGGAGCTCGCGACGGTCCCCGCCTCCCGCTCGATCTGGCCGGGCGCGCCGATCCCCGCCGCTCGCAGATCCGACAGCGCGGCGCCCGCCTCGGCGAGGGCCTTGTGCACGCTCTCGATGATCGCGGCCGCGACGTCGTCGGCGCCGGTCTGCGGCGTGGCCACGCGGTAGCTGCCCGCGACCTTCTTCGCTCGCATCGCGGCGCTCTGGATCTTCGTGCCGCCGAGGTCCACGCCGACCGTCACACCGGCCATGGCGTGACCTTACGCCTCGGACGGCCAGCCGGTGAACGCGCCGGCGCCTCGCTTGCGCAGCTCGTTGCCGATCACGAGCCGCTGGATCTCGGAGGTGCCCTCCCAGATGCGGTCGACGCGGATCTCGCGGTACATGCGCTCGACCGGCTCCTCCCGCATGTAGCCGCGCCCGCCGTGGATCTGGACCGCACGGTCGATCACGCGGCCCGCGGTCTCCGAGCACACGAGCTTCACGACCGCGGCGAGCGCGTGCAGCTCACGGCGCGAGATCTCGTCTCGTGCGGCCTCCGAGGCGACGCGATACAGGAGCGACCTGGCGGCCACGATCTCGGCCGCCATGTCGGCGAGCATGAACTCCACGGCCTGGAACTCCACGATCGGCCGTCCGAACTGCTCGCGTTCGTTCGCGAACGCGAGGGACAGCTCGAGCGCGCGCGCCGAGGCGCCCATCGTGCGCGCCCCGATCATGATGCGCTCCTCGACGAACCACTCCTTCGTGAGCTCGTACCCTTGCCCGACCTCGCCGAGCAGGCGATCCGCGCCCACGTGCACGCCATCGAACGCGAAGATCGGGTGTTCGAAGACGAAGGTGTGCATGTACTTCGGCGTGCGCACCAACCGGACCCCGGGCAGGTCCTTGTCCACGAGGAAGATCGTCGGTTTGGTGCGATCGCCCTCGACGTGAGCGTGGACGAGGAAGAAGTCGGCGACGTCGCCGGAGGTGACGTGCCACTTCTCGCCGGTGATGCTCCAGCCATCGCCGTCGCGCACGGCGGCGGTCATCACCATCGAGGGGTCCGAGCCCGCGCCCTCCTCGGTGATCGCGTACGCGTCCCGGCGCGCTCCCCGGCACGCGGGACGCAGGTACTCGTCCTTCTGGGCCTCGGTGGCGGCGGCGAGCGGGATCGCCGGGCGCCAGGGGATGTCCCAGAGCGCCCCCGTCGCGCGTCCCCACTCCTCCTCGACGAGCACCTGCTGGAAGAGGTCGAGACCCTGCCCTCCGTCCTCGGCGCGGTGGTTGATGGCATGGAACCGCCACTCGAGCACGGCGGCCTTCGCGGCCGAGTGGCTCTCCGGCGTCAGGCCGTCGTGCTCCTCGCACTCGAGCTCGAGCGGGATGAGGTGCTCCTCGGTGAAGCGGCGAGCGCGGTCCTTCAGCGCTCGCTCCTCCGCGCTCAGCCTGTTGTCCATCGGCCCGTCCTCCCGCTCGTCGACTAGCTGGGGCAGTCCGCGCCGCGGATCGCGAGGGTCATCTGTCCGGTCTTCCCTTCGCGAGCCCCGACGGCGATCACCGTGCCGTCGGGGAGCGCCGTGACGGCGGCGAGGCTATCCTGGCCCGCCACGTGCTCTCCCGCGACCGGCGCCCACTGCCCGCCGTCCCATCGCATGACGAGGGCCCGCACGGTCCCGTCCGAGCGGAACCCGACGGCCCAGACGTCATCCGCGCCGACGCTCGCGACCCCGCGCAGATCCGTTCCCGCGCGGACGCTACCGCGCTCGACCCACGTGTCGCCGGCGAAATGCTGGATGGGCGAGCCGA